>Ga0209489_106047_pt1 | contig 19995 bp, 11 predicted proteins | sample SiratrowhiteBW_FD_187527 | JGI IMG/M metagenome (GOLD analysis project Ga0209489, IMG submission 187527) | Root nodule microbial communities of legume samples collected from California, USA - Siratro white BW (SPAdes) (version 2) | ecosystem: Host-associated > Plants > Roots > Nodule | place...
TTTTTCTTTTTTTTTTTTTCTGTTGTTCACCTTCATTATTTATCTTTGACTTTCACATATATTGTTTGTCAATGTGTTATCATATTTTGAAATAAATATACTAATTATTTTATTTTCATCTTAAAATAAGAATTAGAAAACTTAAGTTTTAATTCATATTATTAAATTTTTATTTTAAAAGTATTTTTATACAAGATTTCAATGTTAGAAACCAAAGTGGTTTTAAAAAAAATTTGTGACTAAATAAAATAATAATAATAATATATTGATATTATGAATAAAACATATTTATGAATATAAAAAATTATATATAATCATTTAAAAAATAAAATAATAATAAAAATAAAAAATAATTAACTAATTATTATATATTGTTAAAAATAAAAATCTAATTGATAAAAAAAGAAAAAGATAAGCAGATAATATTGTATTTAATGTAATGTAAACATTACTTTTTTAAAAAATAAAATAAAATAAAATAATAAAAAAAGAAGAAGATAAGAATAACATATTTTTCATTAAATAAAAAGAAAGAGATAGGAGAAAGAAGAGAGAGAAAGACAAGAGAGGAGGGAGAATAAGAGTAAATGGACACCTCACAATCAAATATTATTTTGTTGTACACATAAGAGTGTCAAATAAATGGATTGACACATAGGAGTATTAAGATATCATTACTCATCTTTCAATGACAAAAATTAAAGTAATGATATTTTGACACTCCTATATCTCAATACATTCATTTGACACTCCTATGTGTAAAAAGAATTATATTTTATTGTGATGTACTAGAGTCACTTATTCTCATTCTCTCTCCTTTATTTCTCTCCTCTTTCCTCTTTCTCCATCCCCTTGTTTCTGTCCTCTCTCTTTCTTTTCATTTAATGTTGAATCTTTTTTTCTTCAGTTTATCTTTGTCATTTACAGAATTTTTTACCAGACTGACACAGTTTTCAACATTATTTCCCACATAGCACTCTTCCAACATTATTTCCCAAACTAGTTCCCTATACAAGTGGAAAGAGAAAAAAAATTAAACTAACTAGAATTAAAAATAAATTGATTTAAAGATAATATAAAATATAAGTAGTGTAATTTATAGATTTAAAAATAGGTAAAAGTATTTTTTTCAGTCAAAACTTAATTAAAAATACAATTAGAGTTTGAAAGGATTTATTTTTAATTTATATGAGAGAAGGAGATAAATAAAAAAAATATGTAAGTGAAAAATCATTTTTTTTATTAAATTGATATGAAATAAAGTTGTGATAATAAACATACAAAGATAAAAAAAAATCTATTTATAGATATTTTGAAGCCATTAATTATAATGAGAATAAATTACAAGAATTTTGTAACTGTATTTTATATTAAAATTAAAATTGGATGAAAGAATTATAATAAATTTTATATTAAAATTAAAATTGGATGAAATAATTATAATAAATTATAATGTTGGCATTAGAATTAAATTTTGTATCTCAGTTAAAAAATATCTTTAATAAAAAAATGAAATAAAATTGTTGGGTATTTTATTTCATTTTTTTTTTGTATTAAAGATATCTTTAACAATAAGCATTTATACAATAAGCATGTATGAAAGCATTTTTATCTTTGACAATAAGTTTCATTTCAAATTTTTATTTTATCAATAACAATAAGAATTTATAAAATTTTAATATTTTATATTATCTTTAAATCAATTTATTTTTAATTTTAGTTAGTTTAATTTTGTTCTCTCTCCACTTGTATAATAAAAGGTGTTAGTTTGGGAAATAATGTTGGAAGAGTGCTATGTGGAGAAATAATGTTGGAAACTGTGTGAGTCTCCTAAAAAAATTCCTATTTATCTCTAACATTCACCTTTATTGCATCTCAATATTAATATGAAATAAAAAAAAATATAAACATGTGAGTCTTTTTCATATCAACCCTAGCATTTATCACATCTTAACTCTAACTCTATATAAATAAATTTAAACATTCTTATAATGTTTTTTCTTCTTTACACCAACCATATCATTTCTGCCTCTTTTTTTTTGTTTCCCTATCCTTCATCTTCATTATTTGTCTTTGACTTTTACATGTGTTATCATTGTGTGTTGTCATGTTTTGAAATAAATGTATTAATTATTTTTATTTTTATCTAAAAAAAAGAATTAAAAAAACTTAAGTTTTAATTCATATTAAAAATTCTCATTTTAAAAATATTTTGTGTTTAGATAAGATTTGAACATTAGAAACTAAATCAAGTAGTTTTAAAAGAAAAATATTGTGACTAAATAAAACAAAAATAATAATAATTACAATAAATAAAATAATAATAATAATATAATTATATTATGAATATAAAAAAATATATATGATTATTTAAAAATAAAATAATAATATTAATGAAAATAGAAAACAATTAACTAATTATTATATATATATATACATACATACGGTTAAAAATAATTTTTTGATTGATAAAAAAATAAGAAGATAAGAAGATAATATTACATTTAATGTAATATAAATATTACTTGTTTAAAAAAAATAAAAAATAAAAAATAAGATAAGAATAACATATCTTTTATTAATTAAATGAAAAAGAAGAGAAATGAAAGAAAAGTGAGAAAGAAAGAAGAAAAAGGAAAGAAAATAAAAGCAACTAACATGCTAATACTTTATAATACAATATTGGTATTAACGCATAGAATTATTAAAATATTATTATTTCAAAAATTATCTAACAAAGTTGAGTGAAACCTAATAAATCTTGACAACTCCTTGTTCTTCTCAAGTTGATCTCTCTATCAACCTCACCAAGAACATTACCACAGCTTTGACACCTTCTTACTCCCTCTCCACGTGCCTCCCACGTGACCGTGTCCGAAGTCAAGCACAACGCATCACGCGCCTCAAAATCGCTCAGCCGCTGCTGGACCCCAACAAAACGGCGCTCCAAACCGCGTTCCGCGCTGTCCAACGACGCCGTTCCAGCGTTCTCGTTCTCCCCTCGCAACGCGGCGTCGTTTTGGCCCCGTCTGTCCGATTCCCGCTCCAAAGAGTTCGCTATCGCGTCTTCCTCCACGTGAACAACGACGTCGTCGGGTTCAACCTTGTAGCGACAGAGCGGGCACGTGGAGTGCGCGTGGAGCCACGCATCCACGCACTCCACGTGGAACACGTGCCTGCACTTGGGCAACAACCTCACAACCTCGGAGTCCTCGAACACCGCGAGACAAACGACGCATTCGGCACCGTGCTGCCCCTTCAACGACCCAAACCGAAAAACCGGTAACAAGTCCAGAAGGCCATGGTCGACGCCGGAGTTTTTGCGCACGTGCGAGGGCTGGGAGTTGGCGAAGGTTCTGGCGTCCAAGCAGTGCTTAAGGTAGAGGAGCAAGAAGAAGGTGAGGGAGAAGGTGGTGGTCAAAGCGCCGACGAGGAGGCCGGCGCTAGACTTGAAGGGTTCGGAGTGGTCTAGGGAGAGGTTAGACGGTGATGACGTGGCGGCGGTGTCGTCGCCGAGGATGAAAGGAGTGAGGAGAGTAAGGACGGTGGTGAGAGTGTGGAATGGGTTGAAGGAAGTTGCAGCACCCATGTATCTGTCTGATGCTAAAATTCTCTGCAAAACCTATGCATGTATGGAAAGAGACAATAACAACACTACCACTTATATTATGTAATAATTATAGTTCCATAAATAGAAATATAGTTACACTTTAAGATTACGGTATTTTCTTTTCTTTACCAACAAATATTTTTTATACAAACACATTACTGGGCAGAAGGACAAAGGAAGAAGACACGTGGCAAGAAATTTGGTTAAAAAGCAAAACGATTGAAAGAATAGGGCATGATGTACTCTAAGTTCCTTCTTGCTAATTTCTCAAATTTTCAGGAATTTTCTATTTCATTCTATTTCTCAAATTTTTAATATACCTAACGTATATCAACTTTCTAGTATTATTTATTTACAGGATATAAATAATTGTATTTAAAGTTTTTTTATTAGGTGATATTTAATAATTATTAAAAGTTTTTTTTCAATATTTATTTAACTATTTATTTAATAGATAAAAAAATTAATATGTACCTCTTTGCCTAATTTTTCATTAATTAATAATAAAATTTACTTTATTTTAATCTCATTAATTAATAAAATTTACTTTACTTTAAAAATAAAATTTATGGTAATAATGCTTCTAATTAAAGAACATGTTAAAATGAAATTAGAAAAAAAAAAGACTTCCTAAAAAGTTTAACGAAAACAATGGTAATAATGTCAAACAATAAATATTATTGGTAATTGCATCATAAAAGTTGAAGACTACTCACATGATATCCTCGTGATAATAATTTTTAAATTTATTGATGGATAATTACTATCGAATTTATATCTGTTACTTAAAATTTTACTAACGATAATAAATTTATTAACAAATAATAATAATAATTAAAATAATAATAATAATAACTATTATTCTCATTATTAATAGTAATATTAATTATGACAATAATAATAATTAAGATAATAATAATGATATTAATAATAATAATAAAAGTGATACTAATAATATTAATAACAATAATAATAATATTAATAATAATAATATTAATAATGATAATAATAATTATGATAACAATAATAAGAATAATTGCTAGAGTAATAATAACTATTATGATAATAATAATAAAATAATTTTGATAATAATTATTATATTATTACTGTTATAATAATTATTATTATAACAGTAATAATAATTATTATAATAATGATTATTATTATTATTATAACAGTAATAATAATAATTATAATAACAATAACAGTCAAAATAAAAATAATTATATATAATTAAAAATATTTTTTAATGTAGTGATTATCAATACATTATTAAATTAATAATAATAATAACAGTAAAAATAATAATAATTATTATTATATATAATTAACAAGCTTTTTTAATATAGTGATTATAAGTTTTATGTACTTATAACACTGGAGTTTGATTTCATATTGTTAATGATATTTATAGGCTTTGAGTTTGATTTTCTCTTATAGCATATTAATAATAATAATAATATTATTATTATTATTATTATTATTATTATTATTATTGTTATTGGTGTTATTTATGGATCAAATCTATAGATTTGTAATTACAAATGGACTTAATGGTTTTTAACAGTAAATACACTAATAAACATTTTATCAACACACTTAATAAATACAAAAATAAAAATTCTTGTAGTGATAAGATGACACTAGCACATGTTTAGATGAAGGTAAAATAAACAAAATTGAAAATTTTCTTAAAATTGATCAAGATGACACAATATAACACTTGTAGAGGTTTGTAAGAAGATAAAATAAATAAAGTTGAATATTCTCTCGAAGTTGATAAAGACATGGACTCCTCCAAAATGTTTAATAGGGAAAAGCATAAAATAACAAGAGATTTTGCTAGAGATGTAAAAACAAATTTTATTTGAATGAGATTTCAAAAAGAAAAGAAGATAATGCGATAAAAAAAATTCGCTTTCCAAAAAGAGGTGGTTAGTATTTAAAACTTATCTAACAAAATATTATTGGGAATTTTTTAAAACGAACTTTGAATTTCCAATAAATTTTGAATTATTTTTTGAACTTTTGCAATTTAATATTTTAATTTTCATGAAGTACCCATTCTAATGATATTAGCAATGCAATTCACATATATATGCAATTCACATTCATATATGAATAATGAATAGGTATTGCATGGATGAGGCTAAAAACTTGTTATACATCTAGAAGTAGACCTCTTATTCAACTGCAACTCTACACTTTGATAAAATAGAAATACTACCCTTAATGAAATGGAAATAAAATTGAATTATACAAATATTTAAAACCCTTTTCACAATATATCTCAATCAACAATTGAATAATTTAAATTTTCTTACAATGCGCTTCATTTGAATTCTTGTTATATAATATTGTATTAGAAATACGTATAAATACGTATGAATTCTTGTTAAAATACTATAAATACGTATGAATTCTTGTTAAAATAAATTCTCAATGTATTAGAAAAGAAACGTGACTAATCTAATAAACGAAATGAATTGTAGTGAAAAGAAATAGAAAGAATACTTTGTCTACTAGATTCTAAAAACAACTTGAACAAGAATCCTTAAATGTGCTTTAATAAAATATGATAAAGCAGTGTCAATGTATAAAAGATGTAGTGTAGGCCCAATAATGTATCAAATGATGTTTGATAAATAAAGCAGAATAATTGTCTAATGTACTAATACAGAGGGGATGTTATTGCTTTGATGTCCACTTTGTTTGGGAAGGCACAGGTTGAGACCTTAAACTGACCGAGGTGATGCAAGTTAATGTTTTACTTAAAAGATTCCTAGAGCCCCATTTTGGCATCCCCCTCCTTTACAAGATCCTTCTAGAGGTTAAGGTGGATTGTTGTCTTTTGATAGAAAATCCTCCCAAGCGCCAGAAGCTTAGGTTGAATGATCATCAGCTCAAAGGTCTCAAACTATTCCTTTTATATACGTTCATGAAAATTCATGTATCCAACAATGAAAAATAAGGAAAAGTGATATATACACATTAGATGAAAACAATATTGCATTAAGTTTATAAAAACATACTTCAAGAAAACATCATTATTTGTTGATTGAATCCAAAGTGTTTAAAATATTATTAATCCGCATTCGAAGATGAATCTGGAAAGTAATATCTTTCAAACATTTGGATATGAGTTCAAGTATAATTTTACTATCATTTGTATTATTAATATTCTTACTGCAAAACGATATTGAGTAAAATTCTAATAATAACCAAACAACAATCAGAGAATGACTAGTCAAGATAGATGAAAACACATCAAACAAATCATTAACACTTTAACTCATCTAAACCTTCAAGGAATTTAATATCCATTAATAGATATGTCCAAAATGGTACATGTGATCATGGACCTTCCCTAAATAAGGGAAATCATAACAAATATCAATAATATCATCAATGAGGATTTATCGTAACTGTTTCTATAATCCTTTGTATACCAAAGTTTTATGAGTATTTACGAAACCATTTCCATTTAGAATTAGTAAATCATTTATCAAAAAACCAAATATAACCAAGAGTGTTTAAAAGTATTTTGAAAACAATTTCACAAGATGTAAGGCTTAGGGGTACCTCACGGAAAAATAAAAACAGAAATGCAATATATATGTATTTATCTTTTCTCTTACCTTGAAAGTTTTGAAGCATAGCTTCTTCCATCAATATTCTCGCATAAGTTTTTTTCTTATGTTTTTTTTCTTTAATCATACTCTTGTGAGAGTTGTGAATTCTCAGACACTATATTTATACAGGTGATTTAATCATTTCTCCTTTGGTTATAAGTAACTATATAGTTAAAATTCAATTGTTACTAACCTAATTAGGTTAAAGTTTCAAAGAAACAAAGATGTGAAATATCCCTGGTCAACAACGAAAAATGGGATTCACATATTTGTTGTTGTCTCTAATAGTGTTTATGCAGAGATATTTATCTAGGCTTATTTTGACTATGGAAAATAGTTTTTATCCTTAAAATTTGTCCCCTTATGGTCAAACTTCAATAACTCTTCATAAATAGAGACAACTTACTACCACTGATTCATTTAATGGTCTATATTAAATGGTTATTTTATCCATCAAATGCTTTCTTCCAAGTTGTGTCCTCTAAAGTTGTATAGGGTAGATATAAAGATTAAACCATTATTGCATGAACTATTGGTATATAGTTTTTGTTCTAAACTCTTACCTTAATATTGTCCACTGATCTTGAATTGTCTGCCAAGTAAAAATTACTATCTCCTCTATCATTGTCTTGTTGGATAAATTAATTTTGTGGACATGCATAAATTATAATAATTGATTCAGATTAATCTATATATACCAAAGTATAATTATTAATTATGAGATGTGAATATTATTTATATATAATATGGACAGGCTGATAATAGGTGGGCTGAGTCCTACCTTAATATATATAGAAGGGTCCTCACGGTTAACCACATGATGGTTTTTCTCTATCCTATTAAAGAGAAAAATACTGCTTGAGACTCTGGTTTAACACACTATGCTCTTTTCTTCTCTGTTGTGTTTTCTCAGGATCTGTTCTTACTCAATTACATCAAGGGAATTCAATCTTCTTTGATCAATAATTACAATGCCATCATCTTCAGTTCCAGGTAAGTATTGGATTTAATATTGAATGTATGATTGTACTTGACATGCATTAATTGGACTGAATATAATAAATATTAAAGAATAAATCTTTCAATTGGTATCAGAGCAATTTTTAGACCTTTTATTGATGTAAAGTACGTCATTATTTTTTGAAACTTCTTTGCTTGATTCGGATTTTTCTTTAGAGTTAATTTAATTGTGAAATTGATTGAGGGTTTCTTGTTGTATGATCCTTTTCAAACAAATGGAACCCTTAATTGGTTAATTTGATGAGGAATTGAAGTGATATGCGTTTTGTACTCATGAACCCTAAATTTAGAAATTCAAAATCAAACCCTTCCATGAGACAATTAGGTTCTTATACCATAGTGCTCTTGAATAGGACAATAATCCGAACATAACCCACTTGTAATCGTTAATTTTGGTTGAGAATTGAGGGAGATGCCATGAGAGGGCCGAATTTCGTTCTTCGGTTTTTCGTGCAGAACCCAAAATTTTTGAAAGCTTTTTTCGTAAAATCAATCCCATAATGTTGTAGAGCTCGTCAATACGAATCTAACGCAACAAGAATCACTTAATTTGGTGTCTGGATGAGGGAGAAACGAGCAAAATACAGTTTGGGTCTTCCTGAGGTTGAAGACGATGAATAGTAACCCCGTAAGAACAAAAAAATCTTATAAATTGATCTTGTTAATCTTGTTACTTAATCATTATAACTTGTATTATATATTTCTCCTGATGAATATTGTTGGGCATGGTTCATAATTAAGAGTTCGCCTTCGCGGAACGAATTATGATAAAATGTCAAATGTTGAAAATATTATTTTAGATGTTTTACATGATTGTGAGCTCACCTTCGTGAGACGAATTGTGTTGAGACATTAAAGTATAAATATTATTGTTTCCTATTGTTGCATCAAGATTTGTGTTGATAAGTAAACATACCCTTCAGTTTGTTTATTTTGTGTATGATTATTGGTGAATAGTTGATTATATTTTTAAGGTTTTCAGTATCTCTTCGGTATTAGTCTTAAAGATATGATATTGTTATTGAAACTCAACATACTCTGTGGATTAATTTGTATTGATAATATGCTCTTCGATTCTAGCTATGCCTATGCATTTAGGTTCCTTAATCAAACTGAATGGAACTAACTTTGAGGAATGGATGGAATCGGTAAAATTGTTCTTGGCTATCTCGTGTGTTGATTATGCTCTCACTAAGGATGAGCCTCCTGTACCTACTACCACATCTTCTACTAAGGAGAAGACAAAATATGACAAATGGATCCATTCCAACAAAATTTGTCTGATGACCATGAAGCACAGCATGGAAAAGACTATCAAGGACAATATTCCTGAAGCTTCTAATGCTAAGAAATTCTTGGTAGATGTGGGAAACAAATTCAAGAAATTTGATAAGACTGAGAAGTCTACCTATTTGAGTTTGTTGACCAAGACAAAGTATGATGGTGTTGGTGGTGTTCGTGAGCATGCAATGAAACTCACTAACTGGTACCACAAGCTCAAGTCTATGAAGGTTGTTTTGGGGGAGGATTTCTTAGTATGGCAGATTCTGCATTCTCTTCCTTCTGAATTTGATATGCTGAGGACTTCATATAACGCTCAGAAAGAGGAATGAACAGTAGATGAATTAATCTCTATTCTGACTCAGGAGGAATAGACTATGAAGAAGGGTAAAGGTCATGTGGTTCAGCATGTCTCTCACAAGAATGCTGAAAAGAAAAAAGGAGAAGAAGTTCTGGAAAGGAAAAAATGCTAAAGTCTCATTCAAGAAGAGTGGGTTTACTTCTGTTCCTGAAACAGAGGAGTCGTCAGAAATGAAGCCCAGTTTCAAGGAAAGTGCAAGTTCTGTGACATTTTTAGACATAAGCAAGCAGATTGCTTTAAGTTCAAAAACTGGCTTGAGAAAAAGAAGAAAGACAATCCACTGGCTCTAGTATGTTTTGAATCGAATCTTGTTGATGTCCCTTTTAATACTTGGTGGCTAGACACTGGTGAAACTATTCATGTTACAAACTCATTACAGGAACTCAAAACCAGGAGAAGGCCAAGTGATGGAAAGTTATCAATTGCAGTTGGCAATGGTGTTAATGTTGGAGTGGAGAACATTGGAACTGTAAGTTTAAAATTAAGTAGTGGATTTGACTTGTTTATGTACCTTCTATGAGAAGGAACTTAATTTCTGTTTCTATTTTGGACAAATGTGGTTTTATGTTTGTTTTTGGAAATAATGAAGTTGAAATTTTTCATAACTCAATTTTGATTGGTTCTGGTGTATTGTCTGATGGTTTATATTTACTGAATCTTGATCCCAATTCTATTATGCAACGCCAATCAGATGTTTGTAACGTTGTCGAAAATAAGTGTGGGAGGGTAACTGAAAGCTCTTCCATGTTGTGGCATAAAAGGTTGGGTCACATCTCTAGAAAAAGAATGAAGAGACTAATTAAGGAGAACATTCTCTATAGCTTGGACTTCTCTGATTTTGATAATTGTATTGACTGTATTAAGGGAAAACTTACTGCAAAGACTAGGAAGACCAATGGTTTCAGAAAAGAGGGAATTCTGCAATTGATTCACACAGATATTTGTGGACCTATTACTCTTATAGCTTTAGGAGGATATAGGTACTTTATTACCTTCATCGATGACTTCTCTCGATATGGTTGGATTTATCTATTGCATGAGAAGTCAGAGTCTTTGGATTCTCTCAAGGAGTTCAAGGCTGCTGTTGAATTGAAGTTTGATACTCAAGTTAAGTGTATTCATTCTGATCGAGGTGGTGAATTCTATGGGAGATATGATGAAATAGGTAGGAATCCTGGACCTTTTGCTAGGTTCTTACAGGAATGCGGAATCAAGGCAATGTACACTATGCCTGACACTCCGCAACAAAATGGTGCTGCTGAAAGGCGTAATCGTACACTTATGGAGATGGTAAGATGTATGTTGAGTCACTCTACTCTTCCAAATTTCTTATGGGGAGAAGCCTTGAAGATTGCTGCTTATATTTTGAATCATGTGCCAAGGAAATCTGTTTCAAAGACTCCTTACGAACTCTTAACAGGGAAAAGGCCTACCTTGAAGCATTTTCGAGTATAGGGCTGTAAAACAGAAGTTAGACCATACAATCCAGAGATTAAGAAGCTTGATCCTAAGACTATTTCTAGCTATTTTATTGGATATAGCATTGGATCTAGAGGGTGTCGATTCTACTGTCCTAATCACACTACTAGAATTATTGAGTCAGATCGTACAATCTATTTTGAAGAGGGTTCAGGTGGAGATGTGTCTATGCAACCTCGCACTGTAGAGTTTTGAGTAGAGCATGTTGATGTTCCCCTTCCTTTTGCACCAGCCATGGAGTCCGTTCCATCTACCTTAATCCAAAATGATGTTGTTACACCAATGGTTGATACTTATGTTGATCATGGTGTTGGTGAAGATGTCCCAAATCCAGATATTATTGAGCGTGAACCTAGGAGATCGGGAAGAATTTCCACATCTACTCAATCCACTAGGTTCAAGGATTATGTTGTGTATTTGCAGGAGCATGAATTTAACTCTATAGAGAGCATTGATCCTGTTTCTTTTCATGAAGTCACTTCTAACTCTGATCATTTTCATTGGATGGCTACTATGGAGGATGAATTGACTTTTATGAAGAAAAAATGGTGTTTGGGACTTGGTAGATTTGTCTGTTGAATGTAAAACTGTTGGTTGTAAATGGGTCTTTAAGACTAAGCGCAACGCCAACGGAGAGGTGGAAAGATATAAAGCCAGACTTGTTGCAAAAGGCTACAACTAGAGAGAAGGCATAGACTTTAAAGAGACATTTTCTCCAGTCTCTACTAAGGATTCATTTCGTGTTGTGATGGCTTTTGTGGCACATTTTGATCTGAAGCTTCACCAGATGGATGTGAAAATCGCTTTTCTGAATGGAGATTTGTTTGAGGATGTATACATGGATCAACCTGATGGTTTTGTTGAGAGTGGTAAAAGACACATGGTTTGCAAACTGAGGAAATCAATATATGGGTTGAAACAGGCTTCGAGACAGTGGTATCTGAAGTTTGATAATGTTGTCACTTCTCTTGGTTTCAAGGAGAACGCTGTTGACCAATGCATATACTTGAAGGCTAGTGGGAGGAAATTTATTATTCTGGTATTGTATGTTGATGACATTCTTTTAACTAGCAACGATGTAGACTTTCTGTGTGATACCAAGCAAATGTTAACAACTCATTTTGATATGAAAAGTCTTGGTAATGCCTCTTTTGTTCTAGGCATTGAGATACATCGTCATAGGACCCATGGGATTCTTGGTTTATCTCAAAAGGGGTATATTGAGAGGGTTTTTGATAGATTTAACATGAAATCCTGCAAACCCTGTACCACACCTATTCAAAAGGGTGAAAAACTTTCTAAATCCCAGTGTCCTAAGGATGATGATGGGACTGCAAAAATGGATAAAGCTCCTTTTGCTTTCACTGTAGGCAGTCTCATGTATGCTCAAGTTTGCACTCATCCAAACATTGCTTTTGTTGTGAATGTGCTGGGAAGATACTTGAGCAACCCTGGTCTACCTCATTGGCAAGCTGCCAAGCGAGTCATGAGATATCTGCAAGGTACCAAAGATTATATGCTGACTTTTAGAAGGTCTGATTGCCTTGAATTGACAGGATACTCTGATTCTGATTATGGTGGTTGTCCAGATGATTTCAAATCTACATCTGGATGCATATTTATGTTGGCTGAGGGAGCTGTCTCTTAGAAAAGTGTTAAACAGACACTTACAGCTACTTCAACTATGAAGGCAGAGTACGTAGCGTGTTATGAGGCTACACGCCAAGCAATTTGGTTGAAGAATTTTATTACTAAGCTTGGTGTTGTGGAAAGCATCTCTAGGCCTCTTATTATATATTGTGACAACTCTGTTGTGGTATGTTTCTCTCGTAATAATAATACCACGAAAAGGTCAAAGCATTTTGACACGAAATTCATGTTGGTTAGAGAGAAGATCCAGGAATTTCAAACACGAGTTGAGCATATTTCCACAGAGTTAATGATAGCAGACCCTTTAACTAAGGGATTAACTGTTAAGGCATTTGTTGAGCATGTAACCCGTATGGGTGTGATGAGGTTCTTTTGATATATTGTTTTATTTGATGTATTGGTTTAGTGGGAGTTTTCTTGTATGAATTTGTACTTTCTTTTTTTTTAGACCTCATTTATTGTATTGTCGTATCTATTGAAGTGTTTGACAATAATTATTCATTGTTGTGACGCCAATTATCTTGTATTGCAATATTTTGGTTGTTGATTTGCGCAATTGGTGTTATGGTATAATTTTGAGACATTTTGGACCCAGTCTCAAATTGTTATAGTGATAAGATTGTTTTAATCTTATATATAGCATCTGGGGCGGATGATTGGAACATGTGTATAAATATTTCACATTCATAAAGGTCATTGTGATGTAGGTGTTTTGCTTCTGAATGATGTTATTACTCCTTCGAGTATGATTTTCTGCAGTGATGAGATACTTACTATTTTGTTGGACCTTGTGATTGAATATACTTTGGCATTTTGTTGGGGCCACATATTGTGAATTGATCTGGATAATTGATTGTTATTGTGTTTTAATTTATGTTGTCCAAGTGGGAGAATGTTGGATAAATTAATTTTGTGGACATGCATAAATTATAATAATTGATTCAGATTAATCTATATATACCAAAGTATTATTATTAATTATGAGATGTGAATATTATTTATATATAATACGGACAGGCTGATAATAGGTGGGCTGAGTCCTATCTTAATATATACAGAAAGGTCCCTACGGTTAACCACATGTTGGTTTTTCTCTACCCTATTAAAGAGAAAAATAGAGCAATTTTATGTACGCTGCCTGACACTCTGGTTTAACACGTAAACACCCTTCTATGCTCTTTTCTTCTCTGTTGTGTTTTCTCAGGATCTGTTCTTACTCAATTACATAAAGGGAATTCAATCTTCTCTGATCAACAATTACAATGGCATCATCTTCAGTTCCAGGTAAGTATTGGATTTAATATTGAATGTATGATTGTACTTGACATGCATTAATTGGACTGAATATAAGAAATATTAAAGAATAAATCTTTCATGTCTTTATCCAATAGTGTAAACAATTTAAATAGTTTTATAATTATAAAATTGAGATGTTACACACATAATATAAGAATGTATATTTTCTAGCATAACATTCAATGTTGGCCATCGTTAAAACTTGTCTTTGAGGAAATCATAGAAGTTTCCTTTGGGAGGGCTAGCGAATGAAAGAGAGAATGAGAATTAGGTTATTGGTTGTTTTTTTTGGAGTTTTGGTGTTCTAGTGAGAGTTTGATGCAACCAAGGGTTATGGAGCTTTGGTAAGTTTGGAAAGAATTATAGAAAGGTTCTTGATTGGTTCATGGAGGATGGTCAAATGGTGTGTGGTGGTAGTCTTGGACTATTTTTTGAAAAGTTATGGTGTGGTGTGGTTTTGGCCAAGTGATTCTTTAGAATATTGGTGTTTCTTGACTAACTTTGACAATAGAGAGATAATAGATGAAAGCTTAATAAGAACATAAGTTATATGCAAGAAAGCAATAGACAATATGGTGCAAGATATGCAAGAATGTTGAATGGAACGTGGCAAGATCAGGTGGTGAGTTACCTTCCCAAGTGTATATAACTCTAGGAGTTGGAAAGACTCTTAACTATTGGCGTACTCCCTTGGATGTTCAAAGAAAAGAAAAAAAAAAGATAAACCACTTTGGAGAAGTCAACTAAAATGAAGTTCACTCTCACAAAAAATACAAGAGACTTCAATAGCTCTTAATTTGATTTCTATTCAAAGGTGATTTATAATTTTTATATGAGTTCTCTTTGAACACCCAATCCTTATTTACAATGTGAGACTTGTATTATCACCTAGGTGTGTTAACATACCTTCTTATTTTTATTCTTATTCTACGTTATAATAATTTTTTAAAATTATTTTTTATGTCTATTTTCAAACAACTTTCTTACAAAGTAAGTTTTCTTCTATATGTTATATATATTCATTATCCTTTTTAAAGACTTCTTCTCGGAGTCCTTATTCAATTGAATACTTAGTTTTTTATCTTTATCAACTAATGTTATCACATAAACTAAGGTTGCTTTTTTGACACGGTTTTTTTTTTTTTTTTTTTTTTTTTTTTTTTTTTTTTTTTTTTTTTTTTTTTTTTTTTTTTTTTTTTTTTTTTATGAAATCTTCATCAAGTAAGGTTACCTTTTTGTCATTGTTGGTAAAAGTTTATTGATTGAATTTTCAATTGATATCAAATTTTCATAATTAACATTACATAACAAAATCATAGTCAATGTTGGTAAAACATTTTTCATTCAACAATAAAAAAAATTCTAATATCAAAACCTTTATTAAAATTAAGAAGTGTAAGTATGTGCGTAAAATTTCATTTCTTATAACATATTTCATTTTTCCAATACAGATAAATTATGATATAAAACATTCCATCCAAAATTTGAATTTCTCAATCAAGATAAATTATCATATAAAAATAATCCATCCAAACATATTATAAGGACCCTCTTTGTTATCGTTTGTCCTGTTGATTTCTATCTTTGTATTTCTTAGTATACTCTCCCTGGTAAAAGATTAGGTAAAAGTTTCTTAGGATGAATTGTTATTATATAAAATAAGACTAAAGATTAACTATTTGAAGATTAATTTGAAGGAATGAATAATAATAAATTTGAGGTAGAAGTGGGTTAGATATGATGTTGTTCAAATCAAGGAAAAGTCAATGAAAAATAAAGAAAAAGTCAAGTTTGTGAGTGTAAAAAAATTTAATTGATAAAATTGTAAGATAATATTATAAAGTAATTTAAATTAAATAATAAATTGTAGTTTTATTATTATTATTTTCTAAATTTATTATCTTTATTAATAATTTATTATTATTTTATAATTTATTATTATTATTATTTTAATACTAGTAATTTATATTTTATTATTTTTAATACATTATATTATATAATTAATGACATCTATTTTACGATAATAATAATATAAATATAAATAAATTAATAATAAAAATTAATTATATAAATACATAATATAATTACAATCAATGTTATATAAGTTTTCTCTGCAAATCTTCTTGTAATTGTGAAGAAGATTGTTAAAAACAAAAATTATTGAACTTTTTGATATTTTTCTTCTTAGTCAACTATCTTGGCAAATTGGTTATTTACACAGACGGATGCTAAGATAAGAAATAAAAGAGAGATATTATTGTTTTTCCAAATTTTTCTTATTTTTAGTATTTTACTTTTTTATATTTTTAAATAAGTTTAATTTTCTTTATATATATATATATATATGAATTATATTATTATTATTTTAGACGAAACTGGATGTCCAAGGTATATCTTTCATTTTTATTAATTTTAGTTCTAATAAAATTTAAAATTTAATATTTGTATATTGTCAGTCATCGTTTTTACATTATCAATCAGAATTCATAATTGAAATCTGTTTTAAGATACTTATTGAGAGGTGAATAATTTTCCCATACATTGTGATTGAAAGAAATGTAAATATTATCTACACTCACTCGATAAATAACCTATTTTTTCTTTTTTTTTTAATTCAAGACTTCTAAAAATTATTATTATTATTAATAATATATGATAAGATGACATATTATATACATATTCAGAAATTTTGTTAGTGTGGTTTATGGAAATTAAAAGTTAAAATTATAAGAAGTGACAGTATAAAATAATACTAAACAATGATATAAATAGTTAAAAAATAAAATTATTAAGAAAATAATATTTTAAAATTAAAATTATATTGAATTCTATTTATAAAAATTACAATCAAGTCTCAGACTTATTTATTATACCAATGCAAAAGTGATTTTTCGAATTAATACTATTAAACTAAATTATAAACTATAATCAATTTTGTCTTTTATTTTTTTTAAAAAGAGTTCACATCCAATAGTAGTAAAAATAAAATTGTCTTCAAATAAATATATTTTTAAAGAATAAAAAAATTAAAAAGAAGAGTTCATTTATAGATGAAACCAAATCCATAATAATTATTATAATCGAAATTTTTTAAATAAATTTGTTATTGTAAAGTAGAAAAACAAAGAATAGTGTGGCATATTTTAAAGTATTGCACAATTTGAGGGGAAGGTATTAATGGAGTATGCTTTAAATAATTATCCATTTTTGAGTGGGGTTTCTAAGTTTGCTTAATATTGTGACCGTTAGAGTTTCGTATACATCCATAGTGGCACGTGACCCCGCGTGACCAAGGTCCTGGTTTGAATTCGGACCTAAGCGCCTTTTTCTCAAATCCGTTTTAATCTAACCCAACACATCCACATTCAAAATCGCAGTCATTACCCTCTCTTCTCTGTTCAAAATTAGAACTTCTTCCTCTCACACTCTTTTTCTCTTCTTTTCTCTCTCTCGCATCAGGTAAAGTAAATTTGTACTCATTTCGAAACTTCACCAGCTTCGATTCTCAAAGCTTTTTTACAATCATTCGCTTTTGTTAGAGATTGTGAAAAAGTGAATTTCAAGAGCAATGCAATTCAAGTCAACTTCATTCGGTCTAAGTTGTGTTTTGATTGGATTTTAGGGTTTTTAATCTCTAGGTTGATTCGATTTGGTTAGAGATGGAAAACAACGATGCACCGCAGTGCGTACGCGTTGCCGTCAACATCCGGCCTCTAATCACGTCGGAGCTTATGCTCGGCTGTACAGATTGCATCTCCGTTGTTCCTGGTGAACCTCAGGTAGACATGTTTTCCTTTGAATCTGAATGCTTTGTTCGTGTTGCATTTGCTGTGTCTTGCCTCTGTTTACTGTTATCACGTATTATATTATACTATACTGTCTGCGCTCTTTTTTTGATTTAGTTTATGTTGAAATTTGTAGGCATGTATGAATGTAATGTGTAATTGTTGTTATTGGATGCTGTGTAGGTGCAAATTGGGTCACATGCTTTCACTTATGACTATGTTTATGGTAGTTCGGGATCTCCGTCGTCCACAATATACAATGATTGTGTAGCTCCACTTGTAGATGCGCTTTTTCACGGCTACAACGCAACCGTTCTTGCTTATGGGCAGGTATAGTTTTTTGCATATGGTTTTGACTTTGGTAATTTGAAAATTTTTATCTGATATTCTTCTTTTGTTATATATAGTTTGTTTTTGTTTTAACCCGGTTTTTATTCTCAGACCGGATCTGGGAAGACATACACCATGGGCACCAATTACACTGGAGAAGAAAATGCGGGAGGTATTATACCCAAGGTTATGGAGACAATATTCAAGAGGGTTCAGACTATGAAGGAATCCTCAGAGTTTTTGATTAGGGTATCCTTTATCGAGGTAAAGAATAATGCTTATGATTCTTTTTTTCTGTAATTGTGGTAAGGCTTTGAAACATAGAAGTTTGAACTTGTATATTGTATAACTGATTACAGATATTCAAGGAAGAGGTATTTGATTTACTTGATCCCAATCAATCTAGAGGAGATGTGGTGTCTAATGCGAGGTCTGCTGCGCCCAGCAGAGTTCCGATACAGATTAGGGAAACAGTGAATGGGGGAATAACATTGGCTGGTGTTACTGAGGCTGAAGTAAAGACTAAAGAAGAAATGTCATCTTATCTTTCTCGAGGTTCACTGTCACGTGCCACTGGGAGTACAAACATGAACAGTCAGTCAAGGTAAATTGCTATACTTAGTCTGCCGGGTCAATAGTACTTAGGAGTAACTTTTTATTATTTGATTTGAACTGATAAAATTCACTCTAATATACTGCCTATCCAAATTTATATATCTCCCCTCTACTGAATTGGAACCTTGCTTTATGACTGTGATTTATGCTCTGTCTAGTCGATCACATGCTATATTCACAATCACTATGGAGCAAAAGAGTGGTGATGACGTCTTGTGTGCAAAACTACATTTGGTAGACCTTGCTGGTTCCGAACGAGCAAAAAGAACTGGTGCCGATGGCATGCGTTTGAAAGAAGGTAATCTGTTGTATGTGTAAGACATATTGTTAAAATTAGGGATAGCATTAATACACATATATAGAGTATTTCATATGTTTCACCCATCACAATAGAATTTTTTAAATTTTACGATGCTTTACTGCTACTGGCCGAGTTTTATAAATGCAATTTTTTAGCTATTTAACGATCATTGTTTCTCCATTGTCAAGGCATTCATATCAACAAGGGTTTATTAGCTCTTGGGAATGTAATAAGTGCACTGGGAGATGAAAGAAAGCGGAAAGAAGGTGGCCATGTGCCATATCGCGATAGCAAACTAACAAGACTACTACAGGTTTGCACAGTGTTTGTTGAAGCATTATGTCTAGTATACTTATTTTGAATAGCTAGGCCTATAATATTGTCAGAATCCCACTGTATATGTTATTTCCTTTTATAGTTAGAATCAAAATCCCATAATTAGGAGATTTGATTAGCTGTATCTTTCTGTATTTATGAATAGGAATCATTGACACTTAATTATAGGAATTGATAGGGGTTACAATGATGAGCATTTATTTAGGAGTTTCCTTTTCTAGATTACCTTGTATTCTATTTAAGAGCACATGCTCTTCTATCAATAATAAGAGAAAGAGAGGAAAAATCATCTTTTGACA
>Ga0209489_106048_pt1 | contig 19989 bp, 10 predicted proteins | sample SiratrowhiteBW_FD_187527 | JGI IMG/M metagenome (GOLD analysis project Ga0209489, IMG submission 187527) | Root nodule microbial communities of legume samples collected from California, USA - Siratro white BW (SPAdes) (version 2) | ecosystem: Host-associated > Plants > Roots > Nodule | place...
AAAAATATATATATATATATATATATATATATATATATATATATATATATATATATATATATATATATATAGTGTGTTTTTTTATTATAGAAGGTATTTCTCAAAGTATATATATATTTTTAGTGCCTCTACATACTAGAAGAATTATACGTTAATTATTTAAAAAAAACCGTTCACAACTTTCTCAAAGAAAATACTTCAAAAACTTCTTAATAATCATAAATCTTATCTTTAATATTTCTATTTTTTATTTTCCAGAAGTTTACTGAAGCACCAAAGTTTAAAAGATTTTTTCAAACTATTATTTTATGAAAAAAGATGACAGGCTTAATTAGAATCTCTCATAGAATGAAAACTCTACCCCAAAGAAAAATGAAACGCTTTAATCTTTCTCAAAATCGAATATACCCACCTTCTGGAAACCGCAAAGTTTACCAGATACAATTTGCAGTGACAAAAATTCATCTTAAAACGGGCACTTGATGCAAGGCCAGTCCTTTAATGCCCATTTGGTTCGTCAAAGAAAAATGATAAAGAAATAAAGATTAGGATGAGCAAGTGGTTTTCACAAACAATAAAATGCGAAATAAGAAAAAACAAAAAGGAACATTTTGCTCTCTATAACTTACGGCGCAAGCAAAGTAGCACATTCTCCATCAAAACAGGTGAATCTCAACCTTAAATCATAGCCAAACACAAACAAAAAACTAGCCTAGTAGAAGAAACCCAACACTTTACCACCAACATTCTTTCTCCTGGCCTCTTCATGATCCATGATACCAGCAGATGTTGTCAAGACAATATACCCAAACTGCGTGATTTTAGCAATCAAAGTTTAGAGGCAAACAGAACAAACCATATGCATAACATTAAGTTCAATGAAAGATAGGTAGCAATTTCAAATCTACACAAGTAAATGGATCCCATTTTATTAAAGGCTGCCAAGCAAACCAAGTTTCGATCACAACCCACCAAAAGAATCTGCAAGTGTACATTAAACTACAGAGAAATATTTTAGAGAGGAAGGGAAGATGAATGGAGAGACCAAAATCCTTGCTCATGTAATTTTAGCTCACCTCTAAGATTAGAGGAACTTGGAGGGAATGAAAAGGAGATTTAAGACATTTTAACTGTAATGGCTAGAACATCCCTCTACTTATGTTTTGAAATTTAAAATTACAAAATTACAAAAAGTAAATCAATTTTTAATACACTTTTTCTGTCCTTATCAAACCAAAAAAGAAAATGGTTACCTCCCATTTCTCCTATAAAAATTCCTCATCTCTCAACCAAACATAATGTCTAATCAAAATTTCTCGGTTCCCTTCCGTCTATTAAAATAGCTCACCTCCCCTCTCCTCCATTGAACTAAACAGTCCCTGAATTAATAGTCCTTTTAGAATGAATTACTTTCAGCAGTTACATCAAATTTCCCTCAATACTCCTCCTTTCAAACTTTAAACAACTACCTTACTAAGGAACACACAGCAATGTGTTCTTCGTAAGAGAACTGTTAGTGTAGACGTATCTCAAAAAATCAAGGGGTTACACCAAAAGAAAAATCAGGGGTACGTGTGAATTGCAAGAAGCTAAAGGAGGTGCTAGTGTAATTTTGAAAAAAAAAAACAACAAAACAAAAGATTAACATCACTGTCTTAATTAATCTTATGTTTATTTTCATAAACACCATGTAATTCTCTTATCTCAAAGATTAGAAAAGAAAAACATGTTCCAGTCCCTTCCCCTCCAAAACTCCACGTCCAAACATACCATTAAAGATGGTTCATAGCTAAGCAAACACAAAGTTGGGAAAATATGACTCAAATAAATAACTCATTCATCACCCAGAATAAATATTTTTTACAGCTTAGGCAAAGGAGTAATTCAGCAGGGTTTCAAGGCTACCTGTCTGGAGGGGAGCAATCTTGCAGTCCAACCTTCAATTTCTTTGACACCAACATCGAAGCGGGGGCTTATAACCCCACACTTATTCAGCCTCCCATTCAATTCCACCACGATTTTCCCAGCCCTGTGATCATCAACATACTCAAACTCACCAATGTACCCTACAAATCACCAGAGCATAACAAATTGTCACAACACTGAAACAAGTTGTTATTATATTCAAAAGGGGTAAAAAAGAATGCTGAGAAATACCATGCTTCTGCATCACCAAGAGGAATTTTATTATAACCTTCGACGATGGTCTAATCATAACCTGACGCTTCCCACGTTTCTCGGCGTTGTACATGCTCTTGAGAGCATCATTCAAAACACTAACCCTCACCATTGTCACAACTGAAAAACCGTTTACGAGGATACGAAGTAAGAATGAAATTGCACAGGAGAATAACAATTGAATATGAATGAAATCTAAAGAACGAAGGCTTGCGGATCGGGTAAAAAATTGAAAGAAGATCTTACCAAGTATTGAACCTCAGAGACGGCGCGGGGTGAAAGACCTCTGCTGCGCAACCAAACAAGTTATCATGTATTTCTTCAACAGGTACGGGTCATGGGCTTGGGCTTGGATCTACTTTTCGGCCACCCACGTGTATACTAAGCTATTCCTATTTACACCCCGTCTTTTCCGATATATACACTCTATTTTTTGTTTCTTTTAATTAAAACACCATATTTACCCTTTTTTCCCTCTCCTTATCAAAATACTCTTATCTCCTTTCTACTCACACACCCATAAAAATTAATTAAACTCAAGTTTGTTTTTCCCAATTAAATTATTTTTTTATCATCTGTCTTTTCACACGAGAAGCTTTATTTAGCAAAAAAAAACTTTTGAAAATACATTTTAGTTTTTTTAACGTTTTAAAAAATATTTTACCAGACACTAATGATTTTCATATTTTGAAAATTAGGCATAAAATATTAATAAAATAAAAATATGTTCTCAATGGTAATTTTAAAATACAAGAGGGAAAAATGTTTTTAGAAATATTTTTATAACGCTCTCTTTATAATTTAAAATTTATTTTTCAAAACATACTTTTTATTTTTTTAATATCTTCTACAAAGTACTATAAAGATGCTAAAACATAAAAATATTTTCCAGAATGTAAAAAGAAAATAAAATATCGTAGAAACTAATTTTTTAATCTCTTTACCTTCTAATAATTATTTTCGAAATATAAAATGGAAAGAGTATTTCAAATATAAAAAAAAATACCCTCTAAAACGCTCTTTTTAAAATCCGGATGATATATTTTGCAACCCATTTTTATTTTTTCTAACATTCTAAAACAAACTTCTGGGAACATTTTTTTTATTTTTTTTAACATTTCAGAAAATATTTTTCAAGACATAAAACAATGACAAATAAAGTAAATATATTCAGGTTCCTCCTTGGTTCACAATAAATAAGAGAATCCAATTTAATAAATTCTAATAATTTATTATTTGTATTATTTAGTCTAGCGGTTAAATAAATAAATATATATATATATATATATATATAATTAATTGATTAGTGTTTATTTCAAAAGTGCATATTAAGTGTTAAAGATACAACAAATGGTTAAAATATTATCATAACTTCTTTGTTTACTAAGAAAACGAGATGAACAATAGAGAACAACTGGAGGGGAGAAGAAAAAGAAGGCATAAAAACATTCCTATAAATTTTAATTATAAATAGCATTTTCCAATTTTTTAAGATTAAATAATTTTTATTCATCATTGATACATTATTTATTATGTATAGAAAAAATATTAATGTACCTGTCATACTATTGTTGAAACTTAATAAGCCTTACTGATAATATCATTATTTTTACATTATTAATTTAATCATATAGTAATATTGGATTAAAAAAATTGGTTTTAAAAACGTAAAAGTAAATATGCAATTAAAAATTCATAGCAGTGAAAATTGCACAAAAAAAAATGATAGAAAGCGAAAACTAATTTAAGTCAAAACCATAGTTAATAGTCAAATTAAATTATTAAAAATGAATTATTATTAAAAATTAAATTAAACTATATTTTAGTTTGATTTTTTAATATTCAAGTACTTCCTGATATTAGTGTTATAATTTCTGTCGGGTGAGTTACTTGAGTAGAGAACTGATAAGGTATTTTTCTTGTCATTACTTTATTTTTCTCGAATCAAATATCTCTATTTTTAATTTTTATCCGATTTATTTTTTTTTATTTTTTTTTTTTTTTTTTTGTCTTTCTACCAAGAAGAAGAAATTATACTAAATTTGTACCTTATCTATTTCTGTTTAAAGTTTTCTTTAACCTTCAATTTCAATCATGCATGCCCACAGTGGACAGCAGACACGAGACGTAGGGGGGCTCTGTGGTGTGATAGTGAATAACACTCAGAACGTCAATTTTTCAGAAGGTGACTTCAGTATTATCAAAACAAAATTAGCCTCATTCGAATTAATTCTAGAATCAATTCTAGTTTATGTTTTTTAAATTAATTTTGTGTCTATACCTTGAACGAATTAAAAAAAAAATGTCAGGAAGGTCCACGCAAACAAAAGAAAACATTCATACAGGCACTGAAATGAACCAACAGAAACCACTATGAAAAAGAAAGAAACTAAATTATCGCAACTTCCGGATAACCAACCAGTTAAATATCACGAGCTCTTCTAGAAAAATCTTGTTCACGATTGAATCGTGACAATAAAATGAACAACATCATTAATAATGTTACGGCCCAAGTAGATATTTGATTATGAGTAAATAAAATAACATAAATAAGAACTTTTTGTGGCTAATGCTGAAGTGAGTGGTAAGTGTTGGTCCACTATTGGAAATGTTAGACTAACGGAGGACAGATGGGAAGGCCAAAGAGGTTCGCTAAGCAGGAACCAAATCAGTAGAGATACAATGACGCATCACTATCTTGCCAAAAACATTGTATTACAGTATTTGTATTTATGGTTGTAGCAATTTCCATCAATATTATTGTCCTATATAGGTAGGTTTATCTAAAGTTGATGTTACATAAACAAACATCTTGCCTATTGTTTAATTTGCCTATTGTTTAATATACCACATATTTCATATATAGTACTATTGCATAGTATACCATATATTTTATATATAATATTTGTATTATAATAATAATTTCCAATGTTGGTATAGTAATATTATTATCATAGTTGACTTTTTTTTCAAAAATAACCTTTATTAAATAGAACATGATGGAGAACTTCTTGAAGACCACCAATTGAGGAGAAGAATCATGATATAACTTATATTGGTTAGTTGAACAAATGTTATTTTTCGATGTTGCACAACTCCGTTGACTCTGATAACAAGAGACAATTTATGTTGTATTGTAACAAATGCTTGTTATTAGAATCCTAAGTCTGTAATTACTTGTCAAACTCTCGCATTTAGCTTTATATAAGGTCCTGAGTGATCTCTTCATTCAGTTGTTACAAATACATTCAGGATGCTCAGGTTATCCAATAGCATCAATAAGAATATCATTTCGACCATGAGGAGTAAAACTATCTTAGGTTTTGTACTCAACTAGAGAATCCTACAACAAACAAAAATAAATTGTCAAACTGCATATTATTTGTCCAACATGATTCATTAGAACTTCATATCCCCAAGCTATTTAGATGAGTCTTCTTCTATTTTTTCATGACAAGAAGGTGGGATGAAAACTCGATAGAATCTCCATATTTATGGTCTATCTATGTTATTAGAATTATGTTTTTTTTACGATACATGTAAATCTCACATTTTTTATCAAAGTACGATCATATCTCATTTGAGAATATTCACTTTTATTATAGTTCAATATTACATAAATTTTAATCAACATTCATCATATTTTGTGAAAGTGTCACAAAATAAAAGTGATGACAAAAAATCTCTACAATCAAATATGTATTCGAAGATCAACGCAAAATACAAAAACAAAATTAAGTAAAATATATAAAATGTAGATTATAAGTTATGTATTAACCAACCAAATTAATACTATATTATCCAACCAAAATTCAATATTAAATATAATTACTGTCGATGCAACCTTCACTAATTTTCATATAAAGTTTAGTCTTACATAAAAACACTTTTAAAATATTGAAGGAGTACTAAAAAATCAATATATTAAATATCAAACAGGAAACTAAGGATATCTCAAAAAAACAAGTTTAAGAAAAATTGGGCAACATAATGCTTAATGCTTTATTTGCTTCGAGCGATCCCATGTAGGAGAGGAGGAGAGGAGTCTCCTTGCTTTAACCTTGGCGTAAAATATATTTTTCTCGCATAATTGATTATTTATCCTAATAATTAATTATGCAACCAAAATTTTGAGATGCTGAAATTTGTGGGCATGCTTTGATGTTCCATGGTTATACTGGTTCACTGAATTGAGGTAAAGGTGTTGTTCGTGCATTGTTGGTAGTGGTAGATGAGCTGTGATGGTGGATCTCCCTCTCAATTTCAGGTTTCAACACTACTGGCGCTACCTGAACTCCACTTCTCTGATGATCTTGAACAACTTTTCCACTATGCCCTTTGATTTATCATTTGTAGATTGAAATTTTAATTTAACCACAATGATTGTCTTCTTAATAAATAGATCTTCATATTTCTTCTTTTAAGGGAATTTAATTGGTCATCTGAGATGGTTTTTAGTTTCTTTTAGTTTTAAATTTTTAATATTTTACAATTATGATGTTGTAACTACAGCAAAAAATAAAAATATAAAGTAATATACTTTAAAATAATAAAAAATATTTTAAATCAAAATAAATAATTTTTTAATTAATAATTTAATTAAATAATATATTCATTAGTTTATTCAATTATTTTATTTTAATATATAGTATTTTTATTAAAAATAACTATAATTTTTTATTGTTTATAGTTTATATACCACATATTATTTTGTTATTATAATATTAAATCATTATAAAGTAATTTTTTAATACATCATAAAAGGAATTTCTAAAATTAAATTAATAAATTTTTATTGTAAATTAAATTTAACTCTAAGACTAATTGTATAATTTTAGATTCTCACAATTTTTTAAAAATACAAAAACTCACCAATCGTTTAAACTAAATTAATTATATTTTATTTTTAATTATTTTTAATTTGAAAATAAATTCATAATCTTATAATTTTATAAATTAAAAATAATTAAAATATTATTCATACCTCTTCCATTATTCATAAATTATTACAAATCTTTTATTTAAATCCTCTCAAATCTCATCATATTTTTCTTAATTAAAACGATTAAACTTTCTATAAATTTTCATCATGTGATATACATTCGAGTTCTCATCCACCAAACAAATTCTAAACTTTTTAAACTCTAACAGGAGATGGGACACTTTTACACCTAATACCAGCCTATTAAGAAAAAACTATTTTTTATATTATATTATAAATTAATAAACAAAGTATAGTTTGACTTTACATTCTATCTAATTTACTATTAATAAGTATTAATTAAATATTATCACCAAAATAAATACAATTTTTTAAAAAAAAATCCATAACGAAGGGGCAGGCAGCGATGGGACCAATGAGGGGAAGGTGATAGCAGGACCAGTGAGGGAGGGAAAGACACGAGGACCGGTGAGGGGGCGCTAGAAGGCCACGACAGATGAAGCCAGCAAATGGCACAATGACATCGTTGCTTGGTGGAGGAAAGTGACTAGTCAGCCTCAATGGACGATGACGATGACGGAGCTGTCAGGGGCACGGGAAGGCGACAACATACAGAGCAAACAAACGCACGACATGGCTCGATAACGTCGCTGCACGGTGGAGGGAAGTGACTAGTCGCCCTGGATGGATGGCGGGGCTGGCTGGTGATGGCGACGGAGTGGCACGGTCAAAGAGAAAAAAAAAAAAAAAAAAAAAAAAGGGAGAAAAAGAGACCAGAAATGAGTGAGGGACAAAACTTTCTGTGAGTTATAACAGGAAAAACAACGACGATTTTACAAACAACCGTTGTTTTTCCATTTCCAGACTTTTAACAATGTTTTATTAATTCAACCATCGTTGTTTCTTCAGTATTCAGCTTTTAGTAAGTCAACAATTCTCATAAATTTATAACTTTATCTACAGTATCATCACCGTTTCCTTTCTTAGAATGGTGTCTTTTTAACCATATTTGTCGTTAAAAGGAAAACTTTAAGGTAAGAGATTATGTCCAAGCCTGAGTTAACAATTTTTATTTGTTCTTCTATTTTATATTTAAAAAAGAACAAAAGTTATTTCTTTCATTTTTTTAAACCCGTCCACAAGTTTTTAATCTAATATATTTCTTCTAAAGAAACTAAATGTAATTTATTTTTTTATTAAATTTATGTGATGATATTATTATATTGGTTACTTATAGGTCAACATTTTATGAATAATTTAACTTTGTTAATGAAACTAAAAAATATTAACTCATTTAAAAAAATTAAAACGTTTAAAATGAAATTAAAAAAAATCTTAAAAAATTATGAAACCTTAACAGAATAAATACATTTTAAATACACAATTAAATAAAAATTTTATTTAAGTCGTCTTTTGTTTATTTATATTATTATATTATATCATATTATTATATTAGTTTTTTAAATATTTTTTTTAATTATTTTAATTTGCAACTTCTATTTCTTTTATTATGTTATAACTGAGCATTTTGACATCAAATAAATTTGTATACTTGCTTTATATTCACTTTTTTATTCTTCATCTTTTCCTTCTGTTACCGAATGGACCCTGTGCCAAGAGAATCATAAGGTGAGTAAAAGTTATGTAATTTTTTTTTTTGGAATCACAGATTTTTTTAGTAAAAATAATCTTTGAATTTAATTTTTAGGATTTAAATAATGATAATTTTGATTAATTTTATTGATGTTATATTATTGTTCTAGTTTTTTTTCTAGTTTTTTTTTATTTTATTCTTATTTGCCCTTAATTATTATATAATAAAACGTGTCACTTTGAGTCTTTTTTTTCTCCGATCCTTCGTTGATTTGAAATAAATGAAAGCTGTCTGACTATAGTCAAATGAGTTGGAACTTTGATCCGTTTAATAACAATTTTTTATAATTTTATAATTTTTTATTTTATTTATGTATAAAAAATATTTAATTATATATATATATTATAAATTTTTAATTTTTTAATTAACTTCTTTAATTGAATAAATTATAATATTTTTTATTTTTTATGTTAAAGTACTTTCTTATAATTAAAAATTAAAAATTAATTTGAAAATTTTAACGATTTAAATTATAATACAAATGTAATAATAGAATGTAAGAAAATAATTTTTTAAACTATTTTTATTTTATTTTTTATTTAAAGGAAACATGTGGATTAATCATCTCTTTATCTTTTATTTTTTGTCTTCATACCAGAAGGGTTCAGGAGACTAAAAATAATATAACAACTTGTCAAATTAGTGATTTATCGGAACAGTGATTCCCCTACTAATTATCTAACCTAATATAATCAAGAAGAAGAAAGAGGTCTCTATTTCTTGAGCATATGCGGGAAAAGACAGAAAAAAAAGGAAGTTATATGAACTTATCTATCAAATTTAGTGGTACGTCTGGCCTTTGGACAATAATTATGTATTATCATTTATTTACAAAAAGATAAGATTTCTTTTTCACAGAACACTCGAGAGAGACGAGAAGAAGAAAAAAAATATAAAACCAATTTGTATTAATTTATTTCATAAATTTAGAAAGCATGTACATAAATTTTGTTAGAATAGAGTAATATTTTGTCTAAATAGTTAAGGAAGTTAATGATTTTATTTTATAATTGATTATAAAGAAAAAATATATATGAATTGTGATATACCTTGTCAATCGGATAAAAATGGAAAATTTATAAGATAAATGATTTACATATTAATTTTTAAATGTGATTAAATGGTTAAGGATACCAAATCATTCTTGAATGTGATTAAATATTTAAAAATACTAAATCATCAAATGAAGTTAAAAGTGGGTTTACCTACTATGTTTTTTAGAAAAAATATTGATAAAAAAATGACTTTGTAATGAGACAAAATTATAAGTTAATGATCTAATCAAGAATATTAATTATCTATGTGACAGTCATTACAGAAAAAAAAACATTGATAAAAAGATAATTATTTTAAAAATAAATTTGATATTTTCTGATCTAAGATTCCCTTTCAAATTGAAGAAAGACAATTTTTAATATTTAATAAAAGTCAAGTCAGTCATTTTTAAAAGTTAAATTATATTTTTTACATCCAGTTTACCAACTTAATATTGCTCTTTATAAAGTAAAAACAAAGAAAAAATTAAAAATACTTATTTTGGATGAAGATGAAAATGTAATAAATACCACTAAAAATATTATATACAAAAAATATTTCAAAATCTTTAAAATAAAAACTATATAAGTTATAACTATTGTTCTAATTGTATTGTACTTTTTTTGTTACATATTTGTCCTGCCAAACTAACTTCCTAAATACTACATGAAAATTGACTAAGTTCAAAAAAGAATACATGTTGAAGTTTTTAAAGTATGGGTTTGTACACAAAGGACTATAGCTGATTGCTTAAGTTCAAAGGAGAATACTGTTGAAGTTTTTAAAGCATAGATTTGAACTGAGAGGACTAGATGTGATTGATGGATGCAGTTGTACCACCAATAGTATTATATAAATGTTTTTTTTTTTTTTTTTTTTACTTACTTTCATTTTCATTTTCAAAGGTGAAAACAATGAGTACTTTATCTCTTTTAGATGTTTCATATATAGTATATGAATACATAGTTTACTTTCCAACCTTCAGATTCTGAAATTTGAAAAGCTTTGGATTCAGATAATGTTTTTTTATTGTACCTTCGGTGATTGATTGTTGAAGAAATAAATGCATTTTTAAATTGATCATTATTAAATAATATAATACTTGAGACTCAATATTATAAAAATTAAATTTTATTTTATTTTTTATTATACATTTGCAGGAAACAATCAAATATAATAACAACTTAGCAGGAAAGAATAGTAAAAACATACAAATTGCTGATACAATAATTCGAACAGCAACAAATACTTAGATTCGTACTTATGATACATTTCTTATTATTTATAATTTTAATTGTTTTATTCTTAATAAATTAATTTGACATAATGATATCCTGTATTTTTAAATTAAATCTCGCGGGTTGCAAGGATAAAGTATATAGTTCCTTTCCAAAGATAGGATCTCTTTTTCATAGTAAAGGATCTCTTTTTCATAGTAAAGGAGAGAGACGAAGAGAAGAAACAAATATACAACCAATTTGTATTAATTTATTTCACGAATTTAGAAAGCACATGTAGGGTCCTTTAGTACAATGATAATTTCTTCATCATTCATTTTCTAAGGAAGATATGGATTTATGAGTTTCTGAAGTGATTTACAACTTACCTATTTTAGAGTTTAGACCCTTTAATAAATAAAGTTGTGATTATATTAATGGTCTGAAACAGTTATTTACGACCACTCCCTATGGCAATGTATACACATGTTTTTTGGTAGCTGAGGTCTTGTTTTTCTCATTGTTTGTCCAAGAGTCGGCGATTGAAGACTATAGCTGCGTCCTTGTCTCCACGCCCACTACAATTCACAACCACCTTAGTACCATCGCACAGTGTGGGAGCCAATTTATCTAAGATACCCAATGCATGTGCGGCTTCCAGCGATGGAAATATGCCCTCTAATTTGCATAATTTTTGGTACGCTGCAAAATATAAAGTGGATTAATTGGTTAATAAATAACCCTCCTACATATGCTTTTCATAAGTCAAATAATAACAAATGTTTATGTACCATCAAGAGCTTCTTCATCAGTTGCAGCACAAAATTCCGCACGCCCACTTTCTTTAAGAAAGCTTAACTCTGGACCAACTCCTGGATACTCCATCCTGCAAGTTCATATCAAATGTGGCTTTGTAAGCTTTTAAGCTCAAATTTGTGATGAGGGAAAACCCTAATATCATGGGATAATAAATTAATTACTGACCCAGCGGCGATGGAATGTGGATGAATAATTTGGCCATGCTCGTCTTGTAGTAAATAGCTGATGGCGCCGTGATAAACACCTACTTCTCCTTTGGTCAACGTTGAAGAATGTTTTCCACTCTCAAGTCCCAAACCTCCACCTTCAACTCCAATCAACCGTACATCTTCATCTCCTACGAACTCGTGAAACAGACCCAAAGCGTTTGAGCCCGTTCCTACGCAAGCCACTAGAACATCTGGCTTCCCTCCCCATTTCTCCATCGCTTGCATCCTCGTTTCTTTCCCTATCACCGACTGAAACTCCCGAACCATGCTCGGACACGGGTGTGGTCCCACCGCTGAACCCGTCAAGTGGTACTTCTTTTCCAAATCCTCCACCCAACACCGAAACGCATCCGATGCTGCATCTCTGAACCCTCCTTCAACTGCTTCAACCTATAAAATCCACAAACCAACAGTTACTAATTGTTTCGCTTCACTCTGCCTTAGAGAGAAAATGGAATGGTTTATATATATACCTGAGCTCCTAACAGCTTCATCAACCGTACATTTGAATACTGTCTCTCGATGTCTTTGGCGGCCATGAAAACCGTACACTCCAAAGCGAGTTTTGCGCATGCTGCAGCTGTTGCAAGGCCATGCTGTCCAGAGCCAGTGGCGGTGACCACGCTCTTGCAACCCATGCGTTTAGCAATCATGGCTTGCGCAAGAGCGTTGTTCATCTTGTGAGAGCCACCGTGGTTCAGATCCTCTCTCTTTAGGTATATATCAGGCCCTTTCCCGTTGTTTCTGCTCTTGTAATATTCCGACAATCGCTGGGCGTGATAAATAGGTGTCTCTCTCCCAGCATAGTCTCTTAGAGCCTCCGCTAGCTCTGCCTGTGGGAACAAAAACAAACCAAGGTTTTGTTAAAAGGTTTATCTATAATTGTTCCATAAACACTGTACGTAATTAACAACAATGAATTTCAATGAATTTTGGTAGTTAATTAACCTTAAAAGAATCGTCACAGAGGGCGTTTTTGAACTCAGCTTCAAGCTGGCTCAAACAGGCTACAAGTGTTTCAGGTACAAATTTCCCTCCAAACCTACCGAACTTTCCGGTGGTAGAAGTGGGAGGAGGGTCTTTCATGGGGACAGTTTCGAAAGGCTTTTTCTCTATTGAGGGTGTTGGTGGGGGCACGTAGGTAACGGTTAACTGAGGGAGCTTAGTTTGGTGAGTGACCACAGCTTGAGCCACCACTGAGGCAGCACGTTCTTTCTGATCTAAGAACTTGGTAGTTTTGGAATAGCAGGTAACAAGTGCTCCTTGCAGTTTACAAGCCATGATAATCTTAAGGTGTTTCTGTGAGAGTGAAGAATCACAGAGTGTTTGCTTGCAACAATTTCTCATCAGAGGCCATATTTATACTGTGGCTGGGTTCATGTGACCGCGTTCCAACTTTACTGTTTTACTATCTGTATTTCACAACGTGTTTTAATTCTTGTGAGTGGAATTGCCGTTCTCCTTGAGAATAAAAATTATTTAGACACATGACACATAAATATTTTAAACGTGTTTCCTGAATATAATTGTTTTTTTAAATTTTCACATTATCCCTCCGGTCAGACAGAGAAACAAGTTCAAATCTCAACCGCATGAAACACTTATCCTCATCCGCATCGTACCGTTTACTGTAAGTTTATGCCAGTTCCTTAATTAGAATGAAAGTGATCTTTTTTAACACAGCGAATCTCTTTGTAAGGAAAATATAGTAACTTCAAAAAATTATGTATACTTTTGGCAAAATTCCTATTCTGGTCCAGAATACTTCTACGTTAATTAAAATCGTTTTAATAAAATGGTGAAAACCGATCACAATTTCAAGTGAATTAAATAAATAAAAAAATACATAAATTGGTTACACGTAATGGTTATTTAATTTTTCTTATTAAAATTACAATAAACTAATTAGAAAAATTAATTGTATATAAAGAACCTATATATTTATTTGCTTAATTCAATTAATTTAGAATTTTACAAACGTAAAGGTGAACATTTAGTGGTTTCCGTCAGTTACAAATAATTTTCTCTAATTAATTAATTATAATTTTGGTTAAAATAAAATAATTTCTTCACAATTTCACCTTTAATATTAAAACTGTGTGATACTAATACGATTTTGTAAGATTTATCTTACAAAATCTTGTAAGAATTATCTATTCTTAGAATTAATTTTTTTTATCCATCATAAGAATTTAAAAAGAAAATTATATCAAAATGGAAATTTTACCTATACTTTTTTTATAAAAAAATATTATAATTATAAAAGTATTTTTATAATAAATTGCCTTAATCAGAGTTGAACTAATGACGTTTAGGTCAATGTCACATCTGAGTAAAGTTTAACCCATAATATCTTAATTAAAATTGATTCGTTGGTATTCCAATTAAAATCCAACCTAACATATCTTGATTAAAGACGAGCTGGTTAAGCTGAAAAATAAAAAGAATAAATTATAAGAAAGTTTTAATCGAAAAGAAATGTCGAGCTAATTTTGTTAATTAAGTATTAATAAAATGATTCATTAATTTGAAAATAGTAAATGAATCATTAACTATTTATAAAACTATTAGATGGATTTGATTCAATATACTTTTTTAAGGGACTAATTTTTTATAATACGAATTTATACATGAATGAATGGATGATAAATAAATAGATAGTTTAACATATAACGACCCACCATCCTAATTTAAAAATTGATGGTAGATGAAGTTGTCTCTTTTCTTTTGACTTAATGAACGATCATCATTTACTTCTATTAATTTAAGGATTTTACTATGGATAAAAATTCATTGATTTGATATTCCTGGTCGCTTTTGCATCCAATGTTGCAATGATAAAGTCTCTGTGCCTTTTAAACGTGTGTAAGACTCAACAGAGGAAGGAAATAAAGTTTGACGCGTTTTTTTTTTCAAAAAAACTCAGTTCATACATAACTTATTTTAATAATGTAATATTTGAAGTTATAAAATATATATACATATATATATATATATATATAAAATTAAAAATCTAGATTTTAATCCTAAAACTCTAGATCGTATTTATTATTTGTAATTCAAATTTTACAAATCAGTTGAATAAAATCATAAAAACATGTAATTATAATTTTTTTTCATACAGTGACTATTTTTTTGTTTGAATAAATGAATTCGGTTGTAATGTAACTTTAATTAAAAGTTAATATAATTAAAATTTTTCCTTTCTATATATGTTGACAGCTATAGCACAATCCAATTAAAATTAAGGTAATTTAAATTAAAAACAATTTTCAAATCTAATTAACAATTCATAATCATTTTTATGCACCTTTCATCTTCTTCAAATTTAATCAATTACAATAAACTACCACCTAATTAAAATTAAAAGTATTTTCTGTGATACTGTTTATATTTTTAATTGAACTGCACAGTCTCAATTTTTTAAAATAAAATTAAAGAAAATTACTCTTTAGATCTCTTTTAATTGTTTATAACATCTATATAAAATATTATTATATATATTTATATGTTAGAAAGTAAATTTTATTATTTATAATAAGACTTTACAATTTAAGATTTTAAGACTTCCCTATAATCTCAATTTTAACTTTAATATTTTTAATTTTAACTTTAATATTTTTAATTTTTAATTTAAAATATCTTTTTATCTAACATTTCAGTAACGTACAAGAAAAAGGTAGCCGAATTATCGACGTGAGAGTGACATTTACCCATGAGAACTGCCCGTCGCATATGACTCTTGGGAGCTTTAAGGATTCATGAAAAGTTTTGTCTTAAGATGACCATCGGTGACTCTATCCCTCTATAAATTTACATATTTCCATTATTTTGACATTGACGAAAAGATGAAAATATCGTTTGACAATAATTGCGATTTATTTTTTTTTTCTCATTACGGATTATATAAATAGTTATGTGTATAAATAGTAATGTTTCTCTTTGCAGATTATATAAATCGTGATAAAAAAAATTTATAAATATATTATGAGTTATATAATTTGCAATACAAAAACTTTTTTTAAATTTATTGCGGATTATTGTATAAATCGCAATACATTTAGAAAAATTTATACTTGTGGTTTGTACAATCCTTAATCTAAAAGATAAAAAAAAAATAAAACTTGTACAATCCGCAATGATAATATTTTTTAATTGGATTGTGGTTTGTGCAATTCGTAAAAAAAAATAATTAAATCACACTTACTATCGATAAAAGGTATTTTCGACTTTTTCACAAAACTAAAATAAGAATATGCAAATTATGGAGGTGTATGAAGTTAATATGGAGGTGCAGGAAAAATCAGTTGGAGTTCTTCGGGCCGGCCCAAACTCTTCTTTTAGAGACTTTTCAATTGAGATGGACTCGTTTAGTTAGGCTTACCGTATGTTTGGACGAATTCTTCCTCCACCCCCATACCCTCTTCCTGCATTTCCATAGTGAATATGAAATTATACATATGTCCTTACCTTAAAATTAGAAAAGTCAATATTATCCTCTATCCCCTTCATCTACATAACTCTCATCCATAGTCTACCATGTCACCGGTGTCGTCCAAATCTTAAATTAAAGTTTCAAACAAGTCCTAAGTAAGCAATTATTGATTGTTTATTAGTAATTTGTGAGTGGTATTGTTGATTAGAGTCGTTAATTTGGTAATTAGAAAACTGTCGACGGCAAATGGTGACTTTTGCGATTTGAGAGTTTGACAACCGGATGGGGTGTCATCTAGTTGTCATTTTGTTTTGCAAATGACAACCAGATGACACTCCCATCCGGTTCACATTTTGAAAAAAAATGTAAATCGGATGGGATGCTATCTGGTTGTTATTTTATTTTGCAAATGACAACCGAACGACACTCCATCCGGTTTACAATTTTTTTCAAAATGTAAACCGGACCGGATAGAGTGCCATAAGGTCATTTTGGTCATTTTAATATGAATATTTTGGGAATTAACTTTTTTTATGAAGGTGTAGGAAGAAGATATGGGAGTGGAGGAAGAATTCGTCGTATGTTTGTAAACTTTTGGGCTGAATTTGGGTGAGTCCTTTATGAGTTATTCTTGCTGCACCTCCATATTTTGTCCATGCACCTCCATAGATTCAACATCTTTAATGAAGAAACTAAATAAACCCTACATCCCCTCGCTTCTTAATTTAGAACACAATTTTTAATCCAAAATACTTTTGTATTCCTTGCATAATCTAGAACACAAATTATGTTTTGAATTGTGTAACTCAGAATAAAGAAAGTTGTATTACAATTCTGTATTCTAGATTATATAGTTCAGAATATTAACAAATTTCTATTTTAATTATACAATTTAAAATACAAAAATTATATTTTAAATTATATAATCTGAAAAAAATATTTTTAAGATTTTCAACAGATATGGAGGTACTGAAAGAAAACATGGAGATATAGAAGGAATCACTTTTACTTCTTTTAGCCACGGGTGATAAGTGGGCCTGCAATCTAGGTTAGAGTGATTCATCTTACACCTTCATACTTTCTCCTTACACCTGCATAGACTCAATGTAATGACCATCATATTCTTAATGAAAAAAATTAAATAAATCTTACATTTCCTTACCTCTTAACCTGAAATAAAAAGAAAATTGTATTTTGCACTATGTAATTTGGAATGAAAGAAATTGTATTTCAGTTTGTATTCCCATTATACAATCCAAAATATATAGATTTTAAAAATATAAAAATTAAAAAAAAAAGTGAACCAAGACTTACTTGTTTACTATAACGGGTGAACTCGTTTCACCCAATTTTGACGAGTCAACGATAAGCTAGGCTAAAATGGGCCAGGCCCGCCTATTTTACCACCGCTAGTTTTAAATTCCTTTTCTTAATTCACAACCACCTCACTAATGTTAAAAATTACACATGTGCAACATTTAAAGAAAATCTTCTCTATCCAATTTATATACTTCCATGTTTGTTGATTTTATAAATTTCAGCTTATCTCTTTTCCTTTTTTATACTGGTTTTTTAATTGTTTGAGATAAATCAGTCTAACGCTATTCCAATAACAGACACAGTTGACAACATTAAAAAAAACAAAATCTAAATAAAACTACGAAATGCCAACATAATTACTTTTTACTTTGACACAAGAAGATCTTCCTCATTCCCAACTCTATACTTCCAAAATATTAAAGGAAAGAAAACAAAATATTTGAGGAAACAGAAAAATTTACTAAAAACAAAGTTTCGTTCAATTTATATTTATTTATTCTTCACCATTTACACAAAAATATCATAGGATTGTAAAAAAATATGAAAGATTCTTCCAATAAATTAGAGAAAAAATAAAATAAAATAAACTTAAAGTGAAAAACATCTTTAACGGAAACAAGAAAAAGGGACGGTCTTCCATTATCTCCAAAAGGATGAAACATTGACTACATAACATCTTTTATCAATTATCTATATCATTTAATAAATTTCAGCACTCGTTTTTATATATTTTACCATACATGTTTTCAATTTTTTTAATTCTTTTGACAAAGTAATGATATTCTAGATTAAAATAAAAAAATGACATCTTGTTTATAATACTTAAAAAAACTTTTTTATTTTATTTTATTTTATTCTTTTATATCACAACACCATTCTGTTAGAAATTTAATAGAATAATAAATATAAAATTCACAAAATTATAAATTTTAAAAAAAATGTTTGAGCAAAACTTTAATGATAAAATTTATGAAATGATGATAAATAAATAATAAAATCTCTCATTATATTTGACGTTTTTATAAAAAAATAAAAATATACTATCATTATCTAATAATACAAAATAGAATAAATATGTTAATATTAAAATATATTTACACATATATTATATTAAAATAGTTTATAATTAGAAAAAATCAGGGGCCAAGGTCCCCCACCCCACCCCACCCTATAAGCTAGATCCTTCTCGGATTGGACCAATGTGCTTGTTCATCATCATCCTCATGTAGACCATCAGTGGGCCTTTTTATGCATTCACTATACCTCAGTTTCATTCTATTTAACTTTTATCATTTATATTTCTAATAATATTAGTAGGTTCTGTGGGCTAAGAAAAGAAGAAGAAAAACACAATTTTTAAAGTATTTCTATTTGTTTGATTTGTTGTGTTATAAAGTGGGATCATGGAAGAGGACATGTGTGTTTGTTTTTATTAAATTCACATATTTCAATATCAGCTTAATCTACCATTCTTTCCCTTAGGATTGGTTTTGTACGTAATTAACGCCAATTCAAATACAATAAGACTCACGTTAATATTTGATTTTATCCCAGAGTGAAATAAGAACGTAAAGAAATGCGTGAATGAGTATTTCCATTAGAACAACAACCTATCCTTATTATTGTATTTCTTAAATATATTTTTCTAATTATATATATGCAAGACCCAGTTTTTATATTTATTATTTTGCTCAGTCTTTGTTTTCTGGTAAAAGATGCAATATATTTACTTTATTTTAGTTTATTTAGATTATAAGTTGAGACTATGAGAACTTATTACATTCATAGTTGTTTGAAATAAAAATTTGTATGGTAGATTTGGAGTTGAATATACATGTGTGTGATTTAACTGGACTTGGGAAAATAGTGTACTTGATGTTGGATTCATGTTAGAATAGTTGAATTATCTATCATGAGTACATGACATAGTTGAGAGTTTTTTATTATGAATATATTGTATAGTAGAGTTTTTTTTTTTTTTTTACAATTTTTATTATAGTTTATTTTTATTTAAATAAAATATTTTTGTTTAAGTAAAAATAAAACAAAAGTAAAAGACTTGTTATTTGAAGTTTCTTTGCTTAAATGATAATTTCTATTCTAGTGATAGTTTTTTCGCTCAAGTGAAAATGAGAAAGGGATAAAGAATTAATTTTTTTTTTTTTTTTTTTTTTTTTTTT
>Ga0209489_106049_pt1 | contig 19989 bp, 7 predicted proteins | sample SiratrowhiteBW_FD_187527 | JGI IMG/M metagenome (GOLD analysis project Ga0209489, IMG submission 187527) | Root nodule microbial communities of legume samples collected from California, USA - Siratro white BW (SPAdes) (version 2) | ecosystem: Host-associated > Plants > Roots > Nodule | place: USA...
ATATATATATATATATATATATATATATATATATATATATATATATATATATATATATATATATATATATGAGCACACAAATATCATTATAAAAAAATCATTAAATAGTAACTAATTTAGAGACCAAAAATAATTAGTCACAATATTAACTAAATTAGTACCAAAAAATAACCATTATAAAAAAGTCATTAATTAATAATTAATTTGGAAATCAAAAATAATTAGTCACTAAATTAAGTGACAAAAATAATCATTATAAAAAATTTATATCTAAACTAAAATTTCATTAACCATTTTATAAACTAAAAATTGTTGATATAAAAAATAATGTTTATTATTAATAAAAGTTTATATTATAAGTAGATATCATATTTAAACAGCTAATAATCATCATATTTTTAGTAAATAAAATTTAAAAACTAATTATTAATTTATAAAATATTTTAAATTAATATCAATAAATTCAAAATATCGTTAATTATTAATTAATTAAAAATTATAATATATCACTTTCGATTTATAATGTTTTAAAAAATTATTGTTTTCTTTACTTTATTGAGAAAGAAAGAAGCTAAATCACAAGAGTAAGCTTTGACACTTTTCGTTTTGTCCGTAATATTACATAATCTTTTTCTGTGAATCCTAATCTTCCTAACCTTCAATCTCACTCTCTCTTTGTTGCATCCAAATCCTAAACCTCTCACTCTCTTTGCACTAACCAAAGGCGTTCGAAGATGTTTTCAATTGTTGGCGCAGGTTCTGAAAATGGAGCTCTGGCAATATTTTCCCTTCGCTAATGTTGTAGGCCAAGTAATTTCTAATCTCAGCTTCTTTCATTCAAAATTTTGCTTGCAATGTTTGGAAATATAATCTTCTTACTTGTTTTCTTAGCTTAGCTTTACTGTAGATTTTGAATAAATGAATAGTAAGGACAAAGAGTGAGATGTTGTTGTCTTTATTTAATATTTGGCATTACGGGTTTCTTCTCTCCATCTGAGGTTGGATTTTATTGGAAAATGTTGAAAATTAATTAAAGGTGAATGGATGAGAAAAAGAAACTGGTGATATTTCTTTCTATTAGAGTTTCACTTTGCGAAGGTTGTGGGTTGAAATGATGGCGAAGATTGGTTACCCTGTTGGGGAGTCACAATCAGAGATTTTCGATGGCGAAGCTTTGACAACATGTTGGAGCAAGTTTGTTCAAAGTTTACATCTCATGCTTAGGAGTGTTAGTTAGTGATGGAGTGCTGAAATGGTTTGCTAAATATTTAATTTGGCTTGTCTCCTAAGGACTTCTGTCACTAAAATTTGTTTTACATTGCTAATTATTATTAACTGAATATATTGATTATCCCTATGATTGCTCCTGACTTGTGATCTGATGTTGTTTTTCGTTTTTTCTAAGCCTTTAGTAACTCTTTTAATTGTTTGAAAAGTATAGTACAAGCAATTTGAAATGACTTGTATTGTTTGTTTTGATAATCGCTCATTTAATAATATTTTTTATGGTGTTTCTCAGGTTCTTCAAGTATTAAAGTGAGAGATGAGCGCACGGAAACAATTTAGAATATTTAGCTTGTAAGCCTATTTTTGTCTTGTTGAAACCTCATTCAAAAGAAAAATGGTTTGGCACTTTTTATTTTGGTCGTTGTATTTTTTTCTACAACTTTCTTTAAATAAATTAAGCAATGATATAGTTTATTCTGCATCTAATAGTATAGTTTTGGGGGATATAGTTTATTGTTCTCAAATAAATTAAGCAATGATAGATCATAAGACTTTCTTTTATAGTTGAATGATGCATTGTGTTATATGACAAATTATGGATATTCACCAAAATCAAAGGTGGATGTATAATAGATTAATGTTTAATAGAATGGGATATAATGAAGCATTTTTAAAAGGAGTAGATGAGTGTGTGTCCTATGCATGTCAAGAAAGGAATTTGTCAAATGGAAAAATAAGATGTCCTTGTTTATTTGCAAATAAGTGCAAAAATTTAAAGTTCTTCCATTTTGAAAAAGTTAAAGTTCATCTTTACAAGAAAGGATTCATTCCTGGATATTGGTATTGGACATGTCATAGAGAAAGTGACCCAAACATATGCGTAGATACTAATCCTGAGATTTTCAGTACATAGGAGGGACACCTCAATAGATTTGAGAGCATGGTTTATAATGTTGTTGGTGTAGAGTAGGAAATGGATCATGATCAAGAAATGGATGACTCTCCAAGTATGGATGAGATTCCAAATATAGAAGGTCAAAAATTTTATGAACTATTAGATGCTACCCAAAAACCATTATCGCTTGCATGTAATAATCACACTAAATTATCTTTTGCTGTTAGATTTTTGACAAATAAATCAGAGGAAAACATGTCTCAAAGATCTTGTGATCAAAGATCTTGTGATCAAACATTAGCCCTTATGAAGGAGACACATCCTACTGGTAATCTTATTCCTAAAGATTTCTATAGGGCTAAAAAATTAGTCTCAAAACTTGGTTTAACTACAAAAAGAATTGATTGTTGTGTTGATGGTTGTATGTTATTTTACAGTAATGAAGAAATCCAGTTAAAAGAATGCAAATTTTGTCATAAATCATGTTTTCAGATACAAGATGTTGGTAGAGGTAAATACAAGGAGGTTTTTATTAAGAGAATGCATTATTACCTCTCATTCCTAGGCTTAAGAGATTATATGACTGCATGAGTTATGCTCCACATATGAGGTGGCATCACGAAAATTGACGAGAACCTTGAATGTTATGTCATATATAAGGATGCTTTCGGGGTGATTACCTTAGCTTGATTTGGGTTCATGATCTATTAAAATAAATTATTTTAATATTTATTCAATAATTCATAAAGTTATTGGTGTACAAAATATTTAAAAAAAAAAACACCAATTAGTACTTGAAATTGTAATAATCACTTAATTATAATGTCTTAAATTACCAGAATGTGGTTGAGTAGAAAAAATCACAACATGGTACAATAGTTTATGAAATATATCAATTTAGCATATCTAAAATAAAATAAGAAAATAATTCTTAAATTTGTAAATTATATATGGTAGATATTAATAGATCAAACTTATTATAAACCGCGTAAACAAAGTAAAATCTTCATTGATATTAGTTTTACTTAAGATAAAAATTCAATGACTTCTATATATTGTAATTCCAATTCACTTAACTATTTGTTGAGGTGTATCTTGTAATCAGTCTAAGTTGAATTTTATGTTGTTCAAAGAAATTTATACAAGACTAAGTATCTTAGTTTTTGACTCGCTATTCACTTTATTTTTCTACAAACATTTTGAAAGTATTTTATATGCTTTTGATTTCTAGTTCAGGAAATATATTCACCTATTTTTCAAAGTCATTCAGTATTTGTTACCTTCAAATGTAAGTATTTCAATTTTAAGAACTATTATGCAGCTAGCGTAACATAATGATATTATAAGAAAATAGATATTTAGTATCGATTAAAAATTTATGTTAACAATTAAAAGTTGTTGTTAATTAATTAAGGATTTGTGTCGATACAGTAAATTTTAAAAATATAAAGTTAATTTATCGGTGTCAATTTTTGAAAGTATACTTTAAGTATAAGGTCATAATTTCGGCAACACTAATAAAGTCCACTTAATATTTAATATTTGATATTAATAATGTTCCTTTAATCTATTTTAAAGTGAAATTAATTCTTTTTAATCTTTATTAATAAATAAATATTTATGTTAATCTATATTTTAGTTAGCATCGACTTCATTTTAATAGTTGTTTTAATTAGTGTCAGCTAAACTAATTGACACTAACACAAGTATTATTATTTAATAAAAAAAATTAAAAATAGTTAGGATCGACTCAAAGTTGATTAAAGTAACTTTATTAATATTTAATATTAAGTGGATTCTATTAACATCAATTAAATTAATATTAATGTGATATTAATATAAATATTTATTTATTAAAAAAGTTAAAAATAGTTAATATCAACTTAGAATTGACTAAGTTGACTCAATGAGTGTTTAGTACTAAATAGATACTATTACTTAAAAGCTAAATTATTTAAAAATAATTTTACTTTCTTTTAAATTAATTTTTTATATCGCAATAGGATTGACTAAACCGACATTATATAGCCTTATAGTTTGGCTAACACTATTATTTGAAAATTAATTTAATGTTTTCTTATAATGTTATTTAAAATGTAACGAAGAATAACGTTTCTCATCCAAAACTCTCTAATTATTTAGTTTACCTTCATCATGCATATCAGCACCATATTTCTTCTACTCTTCCTATAATTAGATAATTGTAGGATATTAGATTTTTGAAGGTATTGTATACAACTAATACAAATAATTGAGGCAGATTTGATGTTTAACTCATGGAAAAGAATTAGCTCCTATTTTACTATTTTAAAAATATTTTTTAAATTTATCATAATTTAGTTAATTATTTATTCGTTATAATTATAAAATATTGTTCATATACTGGAAAATAATTTATTTTAATCCTGGTATATATATAGCCTTTATATATAACTTTTTTAATATATTTTAAAATTCTATTATCTAAATTTATAAAAATTAAACAAAATGAAAAAAAAAATTGTATAAAGAGTAGAGGTAATATATTTTACTTAAAATTTGATGAACTAAAAAAAGATGGAAACATTTAACATAAAAAATTGTCATATAGTGTACACCAAGCAATAACTATTTTTCTGGAGTGAGGCATGTGTATACAAAAAGTTAAAAAACTTGATTCATTATTCATAGTCATAATAACTGGGACTATTCTAATTAGCAACTTTTCTTAGGGTTTACACTGTCAATGGAACGCTTTTCTTTCTCTCCCAAACGTGAAAGACCAGCTGGGTCGTCGAAAAAATACTAAAAAATAATAGAAAAGAGAAGGAAACTACACATACGACTGAGAAACATGATTACCTTTATCTTAACTTTTTAAATGTTTATTGTGTTTTTAGAAACAGTAAATATAATAACACTACTTTATTTACATCGTATAGTCTTCCATTAATGGTTGACGGGTCAACATTTTATTGCATTTAAATCCAGTATAAAGTTATATAAAATATTTTTTTTTTTATGATTGTTTAGATGTTTAATTTGGTCTATTAATAAAAGGTCATTGTTTAAATTTTTCATATAAATATGTCGTCCAAAAATTTATGTTCTTGTATATAAGTCACTTTTATTAAATATAAAAGAAAATTGTGTGGATTAAAATTCTCGTAAAAGACTTACAACTTATGTTACAAGTGACATTATGTTGAATTATTAAGGAAAAGACATAGCTTAAATCGTAAATTTTAAACTTTAAAATTTACTAATGGTCTTGTCATATATATTAAAATATTTAGTTTTAATAAGTTTATGTATTAATTTTTATAAGTTATTATGATTGGATGGATAATAAATATTATTTTCTGTTAAAATATATTTAATATCTATGTGTTTTATTAAAGACATCATATAATGATTATATTATATTATATATTGAGATGTGAATGAGCATTTCAACATTTCGTTGATAATGTTTATATTAATATTATTTATTGGAGATTATAGTTTAAGAAAATAACAGTTTAGATAATTTTGTGTTTTAGTACCTGGATTGATGAGTATGTTAATATAGTTTTGTGTTTTAGTACGTGAATTGATGAGTATGTTAATATATTTGTATGGTGTTATAATTTATGTTTTAAATTAAATTAGTTCATCTTTATATATATATATATATATATATATATATATATATATATATATATATATATATATATATATATATATATAGGTTTTCTTACGCTCATCCCAAAACACATTAAGTACTACCACTTGTTTCTATAGAAATAACTTATTTCTATTATTTTCTTTCTTTAATCATTTGTTTCGAATTTTTTTATTAAATATGTTACTACTATACGCATTATTTGACGGTGCCGAAAATGAAACACAAAATTTGTACATCATAAAAATAAAAGCGAAAATTAATATAAATTTGTACTTTGAGACGAGAACCGAGTGTGGTTAAACTTGCACTAATTAATATAATACGGGTCTCCCCAAATATACTATAAAAAATGGAAAAGTAAAGGATCGACACATACCCTGATATTTATCTTAATTTTAAATGTTTATTAACAGTTAATATAACATTTAACACTACTTTAATAACATCCTGTTATGTAAATATAAAATAAAATAAAAAACTATTATGAGACTTGCTACCTTTTTACCTTTAGAATACTAAGAATGCACAATACTAATGAACGGACGGGCAAGGCATATATTTTACAACGTTCGAACATGTGTGAGAAATTATAGCTACAGATGAATGTGAACTAACATTTAGAGTGGACAATAATATATTGAGATTAGAGAGCATTCTCCTTCAAAATTATGACTAATGGGCTGAGCGTCATGATTGTTTTGAAAGAAATCTGGTATAATGATTAAGACGATCTAACGTATGTTACTCTAAATGAAGGTATCTTTCGTCTAAAAAACAAAGGGAGAATTTTCTAAAGAAAATGTTGACAGATATAATAACAATATTCTTATGACTTTTACGAATTTGGTAACTTTAACAACTTGACATGTTCCCACAGAGTGAGACACACATAAATATAAAAATAAATAAGTAAAAGGGATGATCCATTATTCATGCCAAAGACCACGTACTAATTGTTTCACCGTTTCCATTGCAGGAGTCTTAGGTTCACACCATTAGTAATTATTAAAATTCAAATAATTAAAGTTTAAATCTAGATCAATAACTAAATCTAGTCACATGTATAACATAAAGTTCTCTTATGACATAAAAGATTTACATATAACGTAGTGCTATATTATTTACTGTTCACTACTTGACTTACTTTAAAACAGGTCAATATTTTATTGCACTTTTTTTTTGTACAATATTTTATGGTATTTAATTCAGTATAAAAATAATATTTAAAATTGAAAATAATACTTTTTTGAGTTAAATTTATCTATTTTATTAGAGGTGGATTTTAAGCTTAATTGAATCTTATAAAATCGGCTTATAAGAAAATATTTATATTTACTGATAAACTATTAGAAATGTCTTATCTCTAGTCGATGTGGAATCTTCATCACATCCTCTCAACAATCTCAACAATCTTGTTAGAATAGACTATAATACTATATCAGAAGTGGATTTTAAATCTAAGTCAACATTACGAAATCGACTTGTAAGATAAAATTTGTTCTCATCTATAAATTATTGAAAGACTTTCTTTTCTAATCGATAAGGAGTCTCTAACATATCTCTTAAAAAACAACATAAAAATTATGTTCTTCTTAGAGAAAAATCAGGGATTGAGTTTGTTGTTGATTTTTTTCTTTAAAATTACTTTATAAAATATCTACTCAAATATAATCTCCCTAATGGTTTGGTATGGTGATTTTAAAAATCCTTTTAAAAGTAGAAAGAGGAGGAACTCTTAAAACTTATTTTCACAATTGTATTTTACTATGCAAATACACAAGCTATTGTTTACTTTATATAAATATATTTGTAATGAATAAATATAAATTTTATTAAAATCTATAATAAATTTATTTTTAATATGTAAGTTATATTTAAAATTTATAATTAATAATGTATATTATAAGAAAAATAGTAGTATTTAAAAAAAATACTTTTTTTTGGCACATTTCTATCCTCAACAAATGAAAGAGATATAAAAATAAGAGTATGGGTAAAGGAGATGAATATGAATAAAAAATATGAGTACAAAGATATTTATATAAAAAGTGAAAAAAAATTATGAATAAAAAATTTATCATCTTTAAATATGAATATTTATATTAAAACATAATTTATAATTCATGTTAACTCTCTATCAAAGCATACAAATTCATAACATATAAATCAAAGTTAATTAAATAGATACTAACTAAATTAAAGATTAAAGATATATTATATTAATATCTATCTAATCAACATTAATTTAAGTAAATAACAATTTAAATAAAAGTAACATTGACTTCATCAATACTAAGTTAATTAAATATAAATACTAAAAATAAATAAAATAAGTTAACAAAATATAAATGCTAAAAAAAATAAAATTAGGATCCCTTAAATGGATCCTAACTTGATTTATTTTTAATATTTATTTTTATTAATATAGACTAAGTCAACGATATTCTAACACTAACATAAATATTATTATTTATTAAAAAAGGTTAAAAATAATTAACACTGCCTACTTTTACGAACTCTATTAGCTTTCAATAATAAATAAACTCTTTTAGCATTAACTGAACTAACATTGATCGGAAGCTAACAAAAATATTTATATATTAAAAATAGTTACTGTTATTTTAGGATTAATTATGCCGACTTTATCAACAACTAAATTATTTTAAAATAATTTTACGCTTTGTAACTAATATTTGGAAACTAATTTTATATTTTCTTATAGTATAATAAATTTAATTTTAAAATTTGGAATAAGATATATAAAGATGAATTTATGAGGAGAGGATGTACTATTAGAGAAAAAGGGTCCTTTAATACAGAGAATTTTGCAAGTTTATCTTTAAAGAAAAGGTTTTGAATTTAATTTAATTTGTATTCTTCTTATATTTCTATTTGAAAATATTATTTGTGTGTAACACCCTTTTATCTTTATTGTTTTTTTTTTTCGGCAATTGTGGTAACATCCTTTGATAAACGTTTTGTTTTGGTTTTCAAATATAAGTCTTTTATAGTTCTTAGAGTTATCAATAAAATTCATACACTTCCATAGCAATTCCATAACCAACAGCTACCTAGTAAATTAAAGCTTCTTTTTAAGATTTATGAGTTTGGTTTTAAAACTAGGATGCAAGATGTATGAAAAGGAGAACATGCATGCACCTTTCAAACTAGAATCATCTCTTCTTGTTCTTCTTTTTATTCTTTTTTAACAGCAAAAAAAAAATTAATGAAAGTATTTAAAAAGTATTCCAACACTAATACAAAACAATGAAAGATAATTCCAACAACATCCATACCACCTTAAACAAGAAATTCCTACAACTAATCACTAGAAATGACAAACTACTCTACAAGAAGAAGATTATAGTGACCAAACAAACAAATATATATGAGCCAAACAAATAATCAGAGCAACAAGATTAGACACCAACATAAATTGAGAATCTGTTGATCTCCACAAAGCTATCGTGTAATCATATTTTGAAATGGTAAATATATATTGAGAAGTTTGCATGTTCTTAGATAAAAGATGTGGAATCATATTCCATTGTTTTTATTTCGGTGATGATATTATTTGTGTTGTGTATGATACTTTGTGTGAAGGACTTTGTTGTCCGAGACAAAATGATTTGAGATGCAATAGTTTAACTATGTGCATTAAGAAGCACTCGTCTTTTTTTATACACTATATATACAAGCATATTTTTCAATACTCAACCACTTTCTATGTCCCGTTCCCTCCTTTATCGTGTCAATTAAAAAGTAACATGCGTTTAATATTTTTATAAAAGTAGCTTTTTTTCATTTTTATTACTTATATTTTCACTAAAATATTAATTTTCATACTTGCACCCCTCCATCTTTATAAATAGGTTACCCTAGATGATACTTCTCAGACTATTGAACTTACACTCATTTAAGATGCAGACTCCACCAATCGATACCAATTTTCTTCTTCAGTTGGTTTTCTTCGAATGCCTCTGTGTTTCGATATTTACAGTATTCATGATATGGCTTTTGACAAGAAACCTAAGGTATGGATAACCATTTTGATAATTTGATTCAATATGTTAAAACAAACAAATATTTTCAAGTTACTTGAAACGAATGACTTAGAATTTAGATAATTGGTAGATGAAATGGTATATTTGTGTAGAATAGTCCTAAGTATCTATTCATGTATATTCAGAATTCTTGTTAATTATAATTTATTGTCGTGAATGTTAGCTTTTATGGACTACATTTAAACAAGTAATAGCTGTGCATTCAAATTTTTATGATTAACAACACTTTATATTTATGAATTGCAATGGAGTAAACATGTTGTTTTGAAGAGAGTGACTGACCAACCTAATTATGAATTATATATATATAATTATTTCACAGGTACAATATAAAAATAATAATTTTTAATTAATTAAGTGGAAGAGTTTTTTTTAATAACTGAAACAGTTTATTTACGTAATCTCCTCTTAAATTAGAACTTTACCTAAATTAATATTTAAAAAATTCAAAAAAAATTAAGGGTTTTACTGACTCCTTCTTTCTATAAGTTTCAAAAAGTTATTTTATTTAAAAAAATATTTCGATATATTAATTTGTTTTTATCGATTAAATAAAATAATGTTATTGAAATAAGAAAATAGTATTATTAAAAAATTGGGCACTTTAAAATATTTATTTTATATTCATTAAATTTAAGAGATGTTTAGAAAAATTGCAGTTAATTTCTTTAATTATTAATTACAACAATATATTTCTTAAAATAGTTATTAGATTATTTACTAAATATTTATTAGATTATTTTCTAGATATTTCTTAGTATAGATTTACTTTATTGAATTTTCAAATATTTTTTAATATTTTAAATACATTTGTAAAGAAAACTATAGTTGATGTTCGCAATTCACCACATCTGCCTTTGTTCTGTCACTGTATTTAGAAATAGTTAAAAGAAAAAAAGTATTTGTCAGTGTATTTAAAATTTTAAACTATCAATTTATACTGTTTATAATTGTACTTATCGCGAGAAAAATATTAGCAAATAATATTTAAGTCTCAATCTATACGTGATAAAATTATATTATACTGAAAAAAGACCAACAAAATCTCATATATATAACTTTTATAAATCTTAGATCAAAATATGATAAAAAAAAATTACTATTATATTATTTTAAATATTATGTTTTATAAAAAATTATTTATAAAATTTTTGAATATATTAAAATTATTTATATAAATTTTTGAATTAATTTTTTAAAAATAAAACGAGTGGTTCAAGGCCTAATATTTTCAAGTTCATGGTTTATGAAAAAAGTTTGTATTTGTATGTCATTAGCTACAAGTTGATTTCACTTCTATAAATAGGTTGTCTGTTATACACAGGTTTGGTGTGTGGTTATAATTTTAATTTATAGTTACCGGCAGTGAATTGATGATCTTGCAATAAAGTTTGTAGTATTTAGTCTCTGAACTAGATTAAAGGCTGAAGAGGTTTGTGTGAAAAAGCATTCCTTTTATTTATTTTGATTACCTCACTAATAACTCAACATTTGTTAATAATTATGCAGACTCCGGGGTATATTTCGCTCATTCATAAATCGTGGCCATCAAGAAATCCGTGAGAACGATATCCAAGTTCCAGATTTGATTAGAGATGCATTCCGTAACGATGGCAGACAAAGAATTATAAATACTAGAATTGGGGTTTCGAACAGGTTTTCGTACTGTATACTTAAACTACTCTTTTTATTTGGTTCTGCACTCCAACTTTGAAGTGATCTAGTAATTTGGGTTATCTGAAAGTAATGCAGATATCTTATTCACATAATGGCTCTAGGGCTTTACAGAAAAAAGTTCTTTAAGATATTTAAAGGATGTTATTAGCTTTATAAAAGAATTTCTGAAAAATAATTTTTAAATTTAACTTAATTTTATAAAACTGATTTATAAAGTAAGGTTTATACTCATTTATAAATAATAAATAGTAAAATAGGTTTAACAATCTTAATAGAATAAACTCTAATATTATCTTAAAAATAAATTTTAAATTTAATTCAATCTTATAAAATTTACTTATAAAATAATATTTATACTTAATTATAAATTATCGAAAAATTTATTTTAGTTATCGTGAAATCTCGAACTATTTTTTACAAGCAAAGATTATACATATAATTCCCAACAAATTGTTTATCTTATAGAATTATTAGACTTTCAAATTCAAATTCTGACATCATCCTTATTTTAACCGTCAAAGCAGTGAAGGAAGTTCAAGGAGGGCAGCGAATGATAAACGTGGAAATGAATGAGGTATTGACGACCGCTTGATAAGTTGATAAGCATATAAAGGATGTTGTGGTATTTCCTTTTGAGCTCTAAAATAAAAATAGCGGAAACCTATGTAAAACCATATGTTATCTATCTGGTGATTTTGCCTGTGTGTCGTCGTGGATGGAAATTTTCAGAAAATGTAATTGTTATCGTCATGGTTTGTTGTTTGTTTTTAAGGACTCATGATATATATATATATATATATATGATAATATGTTTAATATATATTCCTTTTTAGTCATTTGTTTCTTTGGACGTGGATAAGAATGAAAAAATAATTCTAACATGAAGATGTTATTGGGTAAAATATTTAATGGATATTAAATCAATTTTTTTATGAACACGTACGGCGTAATGAATATTTTAATTATTCACTTATTTATTAATTAGATAAAAACTCTAAACCCTAACATCATCTACAATCTTCATGGTATCAAATTTGCAAATATTTATTAATTAATTTTATTTACTATTTTTAAGAAAATTAAAATATCAAAATATAAGTATTGGTGGAAGAAATATTAACATTACAAAGTTGTTTAAAATTTAATTTTATATTTGTATATATTATTTTTTATTTATTTAAACTTATGAAATTAAAATTATTTTTTTAAATTTATAGTTTATGGTTCAACTTCTGTAAATTTATTTTTAAAAAAGATCAAATTTATTTACACTAATATTCTATCAATACAATTTATTTCAAGTATATTTTTAAAATTAATTTTTATCCGAATTTATATTTTTAAGAATTATATTTAAATAATTTTATTTCAAATTTTAAAAAAATTAAAAATATCCACAGATATAAAAAAATATGAATATTTTTTGCTGATAGTGGATTAACGAAATGGATAATAAAACAATTTTTTTTAGATGAAACATGAGATATTAACTTTATCCGCTTACCATCTCTAATTGGGGATGTAAATCTTTAGATATTGTTTTTATAATTTATATTATTATAAGTAGTGTTTTTATCACTTGTAGATATTTTGGATTAGATGAATGATTGAATTATAAACATGTTTCCGATCATATAGACTCAGTTTAACTAACTGATGAGGCACAATGTTTTGCAGAAAATATTTTTCTAAAAGTGTAAGAATTTCATAAAATAATATAGGACATATACATCTACTAACAAAGAGGATTCCCTTTATAAAATTTCTATAATATTTTTAGTATACACATTTGTTTATTAATTATACTCTTATTAATACAATTTTTTTCACTCTTTGTATTTTGTGATTGCTTTTTAAAATCTAATTAACTACTTATAATAAAAGAATTACCTATAATAAAATTATCAGAATTTAATAACATGGTCTGGATTTCAAACTTAGCCTTTAACTTTAATGGCCATGCTATTTAAATCCTCATTTTACTCTTCATATTCCCTTAACTTCATTCTGTTTTAGTTTTTTATATATTCTAAGGATACCACTCTTTTCTTCCAACTTCACATATCTACTTGTTTTAAAATTTTGTAAACCAGTTTCTATAATGTAAATTTTAAATTTATCACAAAAATAAAAATCTACAGAAAAACTCTTGTATGAAAAAAATAAATGGCAGTGCAAAAAAATATAAAAGTGGTGTAAATAGTTCCAGCTCTTCTTTGATCTGGCCTCTTTCTTAAACATCATCAAATGAACGTGAAATACTTTTAGAAATAAAATCTTTTATATTCTCGAATGTAGCTGAATATAAATCTATTTTCTTTCGTCTGAGATGAGATATTCAAATACTGATTCTCTTTTTTAGACTGATTAGACGATATAGTTTACAACGTCAAATAATATTATAATGTTGTAAAATTTGAAGACATTACACTTGGAGTTTCAATTGATGAAGTAAAAACACTATTTAAAACTTCATCCTTTATCTTATTGAATTAGACAATTCTATAAAAATCTTCACATTATTTATATTTATAGTAGAATCAGCCTTCAATTCAACATAATTAATTTGATTTCATTTGTACCTCTAAAAATTCAATCAAAATATTTCTTATATCTTTTTTTATTAGATAAAACAAAGTTATTAAACAATTGATTAACACAACAAGAGCATATTAATGTGTAACATACGAATGAAGAGGACAACAAAATATTTTAAATAATAAGTTAAATAGGCATAATCTATAACTTAAACAAATGATACTCTTTCATCATACTCATTTTGTTAACTATATCTATACACACACGCTTCTTATATATATTCTGAAATACTCATTCGAATACATAACATACACCTCTCCAAAATAATTTCTGGAACAACCCTTATGTAAGTGTCTTTCATAACCCAATTTCTAGAAGCCTAAAATTCATCTTTGCATGAAGAAACAATCCATAAACTTACTTATACTGCCTTTCCTTACCTTCCAAACAACATAAGCTCATCTACAACATGTCACTAGAGAAATGCACCACCACTTACCCCAGCCACTGCCACCTAAATCATCTCAGTTCACCATCAACACATTATATCTCTTCCTTTTATATAAAATTGAGAAGGTGCATTAAGCAATTGCTTGTTGGCAAATGGATATTGGGGAGTGTGGGTTTTAGGGAAGTTGGTCTTACTTATTTGGAGCTTTGAAATGGGCACTTGACAGACGGATTCTTCCTGCACCTTCATATTATCTTCCTGCACCTCCATAAGTTTGAATATTACAATTTTAGTCATGACAAAAAACCAAAATGCCCTTAATGGTAGAGAAATAGGTTAAAGGTTAAGTGGAGGTTCTACGGATTGTACAATTCATAATAATAAAATTTTTTTAATTGAATTTAGACTGAAATCAAATATTTCAAAGTTATGGATTGTACAATCTATAATATTTTTTCCTACACCTTCATCATTTATTGAATTTTTTTCAATAAATTGTGGATTGTACAATGGGCATAGAAAAAATTAATCAAGAAGGATGAGTGAACATACAGAAATTCATCATTTGCCTTAATTTAATTAGTGTAGTTTTATTTTAATTGAATTTGAAATGAAACCAATCAAGAAAGATGAGTGAATGTTCAGCATAACAATCTAAGAGACTCTTTCATTTGAAATGGGTGTAGAGGAGCAAAAGAGACTCTTAATTTGAAATGGTGGGCATAGAAGAATATAATAGACTCTTCATTTTAAAATGGGGTTGGAACTTGGAATGAGAATAAGTGTACAGCAAAAGAGACTCTTCATTTAATTAAAACATGATTGGGTGGTGTTATGGTGAAAACACATATAACAAAGTCAGACATTGAATAAATAAAATTAGGTTTGTATAGATAAAGATAAAGATAAAGAAGGAGAACAATTTAATATAAAGTAGGAGAACACTTTAATATAACTCTTTCTTTATGTGTACAAACCTAATTTTATTCAATGTAATTAAAGTCTGACTTTGTTATATGTGTTGTCACTCTAACACCTCTATGTAATTAAAATTAAATGAAGAGTCTCTTCTACTGTATGTTTATTCTCATTCCAATCCAAGTTCCAACGGCATTTTAAGTAAAGAGTCTATTATGCTCCTATATACTCATTCCAAATGAAGAATCTATTATGCTCCACTATACCCATTTCAAATAAAGAGTCTCTTTTGCTCCTCTACACTGATTTCAAATAAAGAGTCTTTTAGATTGTTATGCTTATGTGAACATTCACTTCTTTTTCTTGATTGGTTTCATTTCAAATTCAATTAAAATAAAACTAAACTAATTGAATTAAGGCAAATGAAGAATATGGTACCTTCACTCATCAGTCTTGATTGGATTTTATTTCAATTTCAATTAAATTACCTTGTTGCATTGTACAATCTGCAATTATTGAATTTTTTTTCTATGAATTGCAGATTGTACAATATGTAAGTCATGAAATTTTGATTTTAGACTTGCGGATTATACAATAAACAATTTATTGAAAAAATAGATTGTACAGTCTGTAACGATGAAAGTGAAAGAAAATTATTGTAGATGATACAATCCATTGTATATTGTGTGAAACCTCCACTTAACCTTTAATCTATTTTTCTAACACTTAAAAACATTCTGGTCTTTTTGTTATGATTAAAATTATAATATTTAAAATTATGGAGTTGCTGGAAGAATCCGTCCACTTGACACTCACGTCATAGAGCTTGGTACTGTTTTTATTTGCATTATTTAATTTTAGTTCATTCTTCTTTTATTTACAAGACTAATTTCTCATGATATAAAATTAATCACAGTGTTACACATGGATATTAATTAATAATTTATAGCTATACACAAAATGCGATAAGGTGATGTATAACTGATTAATCGTGGTTTGTGTTACAAGGTATGATAAAGTTCTGTTACCATTTATTCTATCTTGTTGAAATATGAATATATTTTTATGTAATATTTGAATATTATATACATGATTTAATATGCATTTAATAAAGTGTACAGTAAGTTTTTATTAATATTTATGTATAATGTTATTATAAGAGAATAATAATATTATTCATCAACTATAATAATAATACTATTGATAAGAGAAAATGCATTTTATCACAACCTTCATTGAATATTTGTATAGCCAAAACAAAATTTAACTTTATAATATAAGGATCCAACAATTTGTCATCCATGAACCAATTTTAAAACCAATAAAAATCACCCATACTTTCACTTAAACCATAGAAACAACACAATCTTTCAAGGCAAGCACAACAAAATGGTTCCTCCTCATTCGAAAATAGTTTTATAATAATTAAGACGAATCCTTCCTCCACCCCATACCTTATTCCTGCACCTCCATAACAAAATTTAATTTCAAAAATGATCTTGTGGAAATTACCAAGTTGTTCCTGCTTTATTAAAGAGTTTCAACCTTTTTTTTTTCCGTCCATTGAATGTTGAATGAGAACCGGATGGCTGGTTTGTTTTTTTATTTTATTTTTTTATGAGTTGTTGGAAGTTACAAATATGAATAGTCTTTATATATTTTCAGAGAAAGTTAACAAGGTGTTTGATTCCTTGGTCTAGAAAAAAGAGAAGAATATTGTATTCTTTGGCTCTTGCCTTAATTAAATTAATTTAAAACAAATATGTGAAATGCAACAGATACAGTAGGAGAAGAGACTCTTAATTTAAAATGGGATTGGGATTGGAAATTGGAATAAGAGACTCTTCATCTCTTTTTATTTTTAAGTACATTAATTTTAATTGGTGACAACACATATAACAAAGTCATAATTTAATTGTATTAAATTTAAAAAAAAATAGGTACAGAAGAAGGTGAACAGTTTAAATAGTGAACAAAATTATAGTTTCCTCATCATATCTGTCACAGTGCACAAACCTACTATTAATTTAAAAAAATTTAAAAAATAAATGACAACAGGATGACAACCCCATCTGATTCACATTTGAAAAAATATGTAAACCGAATGAACATGTGATCGAGTTGTCATTTTATTGTGGTGTTAGTGTTTTTAATTTTTAAAATTTTATATCTTTTAATCATTTAAATTTATAATTTGATATTTTTACAACTTTTAGTCATGTCGGTTAGTATAGAAGACAATACAAATTATGATACTCTTATGAACCAAATATAATTTAAACTATTATTGATGTGATAAATTATTTTATAAATATTTAAAAGGAGCATTCTTAAGTTTTTTAAAAAAATTATTGAATAAAAATATGCTCATATTAAATATGACGCATGCTATATTTTGATATTTAAAAAATTATTCTATTTATAATATAAAATATTTTTAATAATAAATAACACATGATTTTATATATTTATATATATATATATATATAATTATTTGTAAGTTATATATATTATTTTTTATTAATAGAAATATTATGAGTGGGATCAGTGAATTGAGTCCAGATTTTATTTTTAGAAAACGTGATGCGAATATGAAAAAGAAGAGTGTGAACAGTGAAGTTAATAGACTAGAGGAAAAATCCATTTCTTAAAAAGTAAAACACGGGATAGATATAAGAGAAAGGTATCCAAATAATGAGAGAGCTTCATCTTCCACCTTCGTAATATCAGCTCCCACCTTTATACCTTTTTTGATTCCAAAATTAATCTTTGACAAAAAGATAAAAATACCCTCCTCCGCTGAAAATTATGACTTCCATACCCTCTTCTCGTGTGCACTTAACAATAAGACAATAAAATAAAATAAAAAATAATAAACAACAATAGTTCCTCCCCACTCCTCAGACACGAATTTTTTTTTGAGGAGGCGACACGTTCATCCCGCACCTTTCATGCACTTCCCGCAATGCTCCTTCCGTCGGAAAGCACCTTCCACCGTCTCCTCCTTTAAGGCACCACGACACCATTAACCTCCACAACACACCACCCACCATGCACCTGCACTACGCTGTCATACACCTCCACCTCGCCACTACCTCCCTGCACCATGCATCACGCCACCATGCACCCTGTCGTCAAAGCCACCACATACTTTCCCCACGTCACTAGAATACCTCACCAAACCCATACCCTCACCATTTTTCTTCCTCAAGACATGGCTACGCTAGGTTCCGAGAACCACTCGAAACTCCAATGCCATGGCTAAGAAGTTGCACCCTCACCATCGTCACACTCCCCCATCGGTATGCACCAATTTTTTTTTTTTTAATACAAAATAACGTCATATATAAAAGAAATAATATTTTATAATTGTCCAATATAATAAAATTGAACACATTAAAAATAAAAAAATTTATATTCTAATTTTCTCTTATTTTATTATATTTTTAAAGTAATTAGTTTAAATCACGACTTCCTTTATTTAGATACTTATTTAAATTCTAAAAAAATACGTAAAAAGATTTGTCTGTTTCAAAAATATTTTATAAATATTTAATTATTGTTTAAACTATATTTTTTTTCTCGTATTCAATCTTATTATATTAGACAATTATAAGGTAATATTATTATGACGTCATTTTGCTGCAAGAAATCCGACTTCTTCGTATAAAAGGTGCCTCCAAGCATAACTTATTTAATTATATAATTTTTTTAAAATTTAATCTGCCCCACTTTTGTAAATAAGCCGACTCCCATCTCATTCAACTCAACTCCATGCTCCCACCAACATCTGCCATGAAGCTCCACTGCGCTCTCATGGCACCACACCACCATGCACGTGTACCATAGCTGACAAAACCACCTCTCTCTCCAACCCCACCTCATGAACCACATCCAAGGCTTTGTGCCAAGGCTTTGTGACCGACCCTGAGATGTTCAACCTCACCACTGGCATGGAGATGATAGGGTTTTCCAAGAATCTTCATTCACACTGTGAAAGCAACGGGGTCATGTGGAAAAGTTTCTTTGGCAAATCAAGTCCACACGTTCTCGCAATTTTTACAACCAGCATGAATATAGTAATAAGCAAGACTCAGGTTAATGCTTGATGATTCTTCCTTAAGGTGTGTGTTCCCTTGTGAAGGTAACGAAAGGCCAAGGCCTTTCACTCTCTCTTAGTTCAACCAACCCTTCGAGTATACAAACAAACCATCGTCAGCATCTTTCTGATTTTGTTTCAAGAGACGAGTATTTTGAAAAATCAGCCAATGCTCAGCAACAACAACAAATGTTGCAAGACGGGTATACGAGTCCTAACAAAGCACCAAATATTTTCTAATCAGAAACTCCAAATTCTTTGTGCCTGCACAGCTCCTTCTGAACACGTTTTGTAGTCTCGGAACAAAGGAAAATGATGTGCAAAAGCAGAAGCTTTCTCAAAAGAACAAGTGGGAAAAGGGTAACAACGGTGGTGGTTCCTCAAAGAACCACTCTCTTAGAGTTCGTAAGAGAGAGACAAAGCTGCTCTCGATTGATAGAAGACACAGACATTACTATAACCAAATGAACCAAA
>Ga0209489_106050_pt1 | contig 19988 bp, 8 predicted proteins | sample SiratrowhiteBW_FD_187527 | JGI IMG/M metagenome (GOLD analysis project Ga0209489, IMG submission 187527) | Root nodule microbial communities of legume samples collected from California, USA - Siratro white BW (SPAdes) (version 2) | ecosystem: Host-associated > Plants > Roots > Nodule | place: USA...
AAAAAATAAATAAAAACAAATATATATATATATATATATATATATATATATATATATATATAATTTTATTTATGAGGATTATGGTATTTTTAGGTGATTCAGTAGCTTATAAATCGTGGTTTGGTAGTCTTTTCAAGTTGTGTGAATCTAAAGTGATCAGATAGTTGGGGATTTGTGAGGGTTTTTAGCACCTCATGCTTGAGGCCTATAAATAAGGATTCAATATAATGTTAAACCCGTTTACTTTTTCATTTTTGTCCAAGATCGAAAGTAATGATTTAAGGTTTCTATCGAGAAGTGTAGTTGATTTTTTGAGGGGTAATTATGTCATCTAATGTTTTAAGTTATAGTTTTGAGAAATTTTTAGAGTTGTCAACGAATGATAAATGTGGATATGAGTGCAAAAGAGGTCATGGATTTGAGTTCCAGTAAGAATTTCGTTGAGATAACATCACCCATTTCCAAAGATCTTGTAGTGGGAATAATTGTTGAACCTGTAGGGGTAGCTAAAGAGGTTCCTAATATTGTAGTCGAGGAAGCAGTAGAGAAGGTTGAAGAAAGTCTTTCTCTGAGATCAGGTCATGAGTAGATTGATTAAATTGTTTGGGATATTTTTTAAAATATCATTGGACATCAATTCTTATGTATTTGTTATCAGCATGGATATCCTAAATGAGGGTATTAAAGATGAGGTGATTTGTTTTTGTATGTCGTGGTCGAGTGGATTTTGAAGATGAATTTTTTCTTTTTCTTATGTGTTTGCTTATTGATGTTCATGTTCATTTTCTGCTAAACAATTCACCATGGAGGTGTTATGTGTGCTCAAGGTAGTTCCTTTGCAACTTCACCTTAACAATTGGGCTTCTATGGTTAGCATTGAATGTGAGAGTCACCCTTTAAGTGTTTCTACATTATTACATTGCTCATCCTGTCAAATAAGTAGTCACAGTACTCATCCTGTCAAACAAGTCAGTTGGTTATCACAACCAAAGTCATGTCTTCCTTATACATTGTTGTATAAATTAAAATTGCATTTTTCAAAGTCTTAGTTGAGGGGAAAACTCCAAAGTATTTTTATAATAGGGATAAGCCTAAGTTCCTATTTGACTAACGAGGAACTCGATTAAATACAACTCTTGGCAAAGATCCATGGTGATGATCAAGGATCTAGGTGCCCACATAATACTTGAAAGTAATTTATGAAGAAATTGTCGACCTGAAAACTCCTCAGCTTTTAGGCTGATCTCGATAAAATGTGTTGTTTTTTTTTGCAGATTTGTACTTTCTTAAATGTTTAACTTTGTTGAATTCCGTCCCTTCTATGTTTAACTTTGTGGAATTCCGTCTCTTCTATAAATGTTATAGATTTCGTCAATTCAAAAAGAAAGTCATATTTCGAGAAACTCTGTTTGAGCTGTCAACCAAAGTCGCAATTGGAACCAGACTATTCTCCATTGATGAAAGACAAAAAAAGAAAAAAAAAAGAAATTTCTCAAAAGTTGCATGATAAGTCTTCGTCATAAAAATATATATTAAAAATAAATGATAATATAGTTTAATTATATTTTTTTATGATTAGTTTGATGATCAAAGTATGATAAATCAAAATGTGACATAAAAATAAAATATAATAAAATAAATAAATATTAATTTTATTTAATGTTTGATGAAAAATAATATTATGTTATGATAGTAATGATGAATTTATAGTGTTATAGTGTTAATTTCAGAATAAGGTTGTAATTGTTTGTGTTAAGAGTAATAGTTATTATATCATAAGATAATAATAAAAATGATATATACATCGATAACAATAATAAAAAGGAAAAGAAAGTAACAACAATAATGATAATAATAAAAATAAAAATAGTATTAATAATAATATTATTATTATTATAATGAAAGTAATGTAAGAATAAGTAATAGAAAGAATGTTATATCATGTTTATTTCAGATCTCCTCTCAAAATAATGAACATATTATATTAATGAAATGAAAGAAAAGAATCATATCCTATTCCATTATCTTTTAATCACGAAAAAAACTTCAAATGTGAGAAAAAATAATAATTAATTCATGTTATTAGGTGTTTAGTATTACATTAACAACCACGCACTCAATTAATTTATTATTATCTAACGTTGTTGAGATCAGTTTAATATATTAAAAGATTGATGAAGGAAAAATATAGTACCAAATACTCAAGAGCTTATTTGTACTAGGTATAACAATATTTAAAACACTAAGAAAGCGGGTACAAGTATATTTATTATCTGGTGAAAATGAAAATAAAATAAAAATGTTATATTCGTTAATTATAAAAAATTTAATATGGAATAACAGTACACTACTATAACATGGCATTGACTATTCCGTATTTAATAGTTTCATATTCAATGCCTCTAAATTATGCAATTATTTAATAAGAATATAATTCGAAATAAATATTAGTATATTTTATTCAATATTATAATCTTTAATCATTAAATATTTTCATCTCTAAAGGGCACTGAATATATTTTTAGTATTCCCACTGAAAACATTAAAGAAAAGAAAGAGAAATTTATGAGCACAGTCCGAGAAGTTTCCTAAAGTCGATTCATGATTCATATTTGTGTTCTTACGCAATGGTGAGCGAAGCATGAGGTGATGGAGGTAAGAGGCTGAGAGGGTGACATGAGGGCACACCTGTCACACACCATTTATGAAGAGACAAAGCAAAAGATGTGTTCAACTTACTCAGACACATACGTTTGACAACGACCCTTAAAAGTCATAAGACACATCAACCATTGCTACCTTGCATTTCCACAACTACTTTGGTCAACAAGCAACACTCTCTTCCTCTTTCTCTTTCTCTCCCCTCTTCATCCATGCCAACCTTATTCTCTCAACATAACCATTCTTCTTTTGCAAGCTTCTCATTAGATATTGCTTCTTGATTAATCTAAAGTACCACTTTATCAAACACATTTTGTCATTAAGTATGCTAGTTTTTTCTTATCTTAATCTAATTGGCTTCTTATTTAATTTTTTTAACCTGCTTTTACACATTTAATTAAAGTATGCTATTGATGTTGAGATGAATACAAATTAATCATGTAGTTAGGTTCACTCTCTCTCCCTCTCTTAACTTTTTTGTTTGCTTTTGGAATTATCAAATTCAACTTTAAAGAATCTAGAAGTGTAATAAAAAAAGAAAAAGATAAAAGCTTCCAGAAGCTGTGTCATGTGGGAGATATTGTATCAAAATTTGAGAATATGTTGAATCCATTGAAAAATTCGCTTTACTCCTAAGTCTTGTCTTATACATAAACAATTTTCTCCCATTAATTTTTTGTACTAAAGATTATTTTAAATTTATGTATTGATTTTAAAAAATCATAAAAGGGACGTTTGATTAAAGTAGAGATAATGAATGAGAGAAATTGGAAGAGAAATGAAAGTTTGATTAAACGTAAGGCAGTGTTTGATGAAACCGTGGGCTGTTTTGTTTGGTGTGGCCCATGGCGTGTACGAATTTGGGGAGAAAACAAACAAGGTCACATTGTGGGCCAGTGTTTCTAATGAATGAAGCAGCACCGTCCATTGACCCCATTGATTGATGAGAGTGAAGTTGGACGGTGTGAGATGGATGACGCATGGCATGGAGGTGTGTGTGCGTGTCAGGCTGTGAATGGTCGGCGTGAGGGTGAGTCACCGTTGCGGGAGTCAAGCGGAAAAGACAAGAGCACTGTACCATCAAGTACAGCACACCTTATATTACTTTCAACAACCAATGCTACTTTGATTCATAATAGTCAATGTTTTTGTGTTTGAAAAAACTTCATCCCCCTTTCAACAACAATCTGGGTGTTTGGTTGGGTAATATATATGTTTAATGGTTTTGATACAAGTGTTTACATAGGTTGAATAAATTGTTTTAGAATACTTAAGATATAATTGAATTAATGTAATTAAGATGCTATTTTCAATGTATCTTATTTTTCTTCTTGATTGCAAGTTCCAATGGAAGTTACTTTATGAAAAAAAAAAAAGGTTTATGATATTGACCATCTTTCTTTGTTACCGTTTTGATTTATGTTAAGATTTTACTTTATATTTATAATATTTTTTTTATCTATGTTATTGAGATGGTTATTTTTAAATATTGTGATAATTTGACAAAAGATAATTTTAACATGATATGTAATGTTACATCGACGGATAAATTCACTTGATACATAATTAGTTTTCAATCTCGACAAAAACATTTAAATCTTCTTTTTCATAAGAAATTTAAGACTAAATTTGTTGAATGAAAACTAAAAGATTATAAAAGTTATTTTTATTCATTAATAGAAAAAAAAGTTATTTAAAAATTAATTTTTAGCTATCAAATGAAATAGTTGCTAATTGTAACCAAAATAGTTACTAAATTAAATTTTGGTTGCTAAATAACTACAAAATAGAAGTAATGATTGAATTTAGTGATCAATTAAGTCAAGATAATTGGTATCTACTATTAGCTACCAAGGTTTTAGTGACCAATATCATAAGATTCTAAATTATTCTCTAACTTAATTAGATACCAATTTAGAATCTAATAGCATAGATTAATAAAACCTTGGTAGTTAATGTTAGATACCAATTATCTTAACTTAATTGGTCACTAAATTCAATTATTACTTCTATTTTGTAGTTATTTAACAACCAAAATTTAATTTGGTGACTATTTTGGTCACAATAAAAAATCATTTCATTTGGTAGCTAAAAATTGGTATCTAAGTAACTATTTTCTTGTAATAATTGTGTTAAAAAATTTTATATTCAATAAGAAAAACCTTAATTAGAGATGAAAGTTAGAGAAAGTAAATTAAAATTATAAAATAATAAATTTGTGATTTAAATAACGAAATATGACCGAAGTAAATTATTTAATTTTAAGTTTGTTAAAATAATATTGTTATGATTAAACATTATTTGAAATATTTTTGTCTTTAAGTTTGATATTTTTATAATAGTTATATATTTAAACAAAATTTGGCATCAACTTCTAAGCGATGTGGGACTATATTGGGTGTATCGGAACAAGCCTCCAGTTGGAGGCTAAATGAACAAGGTTCCCACAGACTGCGTCAATGTTTCAATCTCAAGTCTATTGAGATAACATCGCTATGGTCAATCACCACATCTGTTGTATTGTTTGTTCTGGAGTTCGGAGTTCCATCACGATTTTGTCCTTAAAAAGCGTCTCGGAGAGTTAAGAAAGGAAGGTGTATGATCTCGATTCCTAATGGTGTGAGATAATATTGGGTATACCGAAACATAAACTATCTTTAATCTTGACTCTTAAACGAAATAGGACTTAGGACTTTTAAGTGTATTAAAACCAAGCCTATGAATTATAATGAAGGCAAAGCTCAATATGATGTGATGTGATGAGATATAAATAAGAACCAAATAAAAACCTTTTTCCAGATAACACTCAAGTTAATAAGAAAAAATATAGTGTAAAATATATATAATTTCAAATCAGACTCTCCATAATAAAAATGTGATTATATAGTCTTTTAAGATTAATTATATAAATTATGTATTTGATATAATTGATATTATATTAAAGATATAAAAAAGTAACCAAATTTTCAAACACTATTTTTTATATTGGTAATCAACTTATTATTGATAAAAGAAATTATTTATACCATGTCAAACAGCTAAATACAAATATATGTATTCATAAAGTGAATACATGCAACAAAGGGTAAAAATTGTAATCTTAATTATCAAGTTTTCAATAATTTATTATTTGAGGCATAAAATTAGAAACATTCAAGTCAACTTATCACAAGACTCATTTAAAAATGAATCCAAATGATCCAACTCACTTTTTAATGAGTAAAAAAAGTTAATTAAACTTAACCAACCACAATTGATAAATTAGTTAATTAAATTCATGAAAAAGATTAAATATATATATAAGGAAATAAAATTTAAATTTAAAATAATTTAAGCATTACTTTTAACTATGATACATTAAAATACATATATCTATATGATACATTAAAATACATTAGAAGGAATTAAAAAGCAACATGAAAAACTACAAGAAGTTTGATAATTATCTAGGATTGTTTATCCACGAATAGATAACTTTTTATTACCCATCAATTATATTAATAGGTAACAAAACGAAGGTAACAAAAAACAACATTTCACCCACGAATGTTATCACATATTTGAATTTGGCATATAATTTCTAATCATTTATTGTTTTTTGTAAAGAAGTAATAATATCTGTTTAAAATTTTAATTTATGTAAAATTTTTTTCGCCTATCTCTGTGATTAAGATATCTAAGTGTAGATAAGACATGATCTACCAATCTATTAGTTATATACAAAGAGATACTTCAATCAATTTTAAGCACATATTAAGATAGACATAAAACAATTTATTATAACATATCTTATAATAAGACATGTTATAAAACAAGACACGATTTTATTTGAAATCGTTACACACTAAAGATCAAATAACTTTGCATTTATAAGTTAAATTTGAAAATGTTATTACATCACAAAGATTTTAGAAGCAACGTTGATTAAGATATAATAGTCTGAGTCTTAATAAAAAAGGTTAATGACATTTTAGAAAATTTTGACACAACTAGTAGAATGTTAACATGTTATCTAATAATGATCATTTTTCACGGCATACAAATAGATGAATCAATTCATGCAGAATAAACTAACAAACGATCTATATTCTTATATGAAAAATCACTAGATCATCTTAAGCGTAAATATGGATAAAAAGTGTTAGATCATGTTATTATATGTTAGCTAAAAGAATTATATTTATAAATTCTTCATCTTTGTGAAGTTATCTCCATAAAGAAAGGTTAATTTACATATTCTCTCATAAAGAGTTATTCCTTATATTTCAAACAACTTAATTACTTGTTTGTATAATCAGGAGTATTAATTGATCTATATTCAAGAAAGTCAAAAGTAACTTATTGTTAAAGATTACTTGTATTCTTTATTTCATGAAAAATAAAAGGTTTTTTTTTTCATATAAATTAGAAATGACAATAAAAATACTTGTATAATCTACATATTATAGTAAAATTTTTTAGAAATTCTCGAAAAAAAACTAGACATAATTTATATTGAGTGAACCAATATAAATATTTTATTACGTTGTCTAGTACATGTTTATAATACTATCTTTGTTTATCTTTACACAAACTTTGTGAAATCTATGTGAAACCTTTTTTAAACAAGTAAACATTGTTCAATAGATCATATCTGCTTTATAAAAGGCTTAAAAAAATTAAGTTCTATTAAGTTCTTTTATTGAGGATAAATCAGGAACAATGATTATGTTTTTGCAAAAAAGTAGAGAACTTATATAATAAAGGAAATTAGAGTAATATGCGAGGAAAGTGTATTGATGTTAATTGTATAAATTAAAAAAAATAATCTAATGTGTAATAAAAATTTTAATTAGTTACATACATGACTAGGACTAATAATATTCTTTTCTAATACCATTCTTTATATATCAAATTATGTTTTGGGTATGTTTGATAGGTCATGTAATTTAAGGAATTAAAACACATATATACTGTTGCAAGATTTGTAGGAATATTTTTAGGAATACTTTTGTGTCAAAACATCCTAAAATCTTAGTTTTGTAGTACTTGTACTTTTTTTATGTTTCTTATTCATTCTATTTTTTTTTTTACCAATAACAAAAAGGCTCCATTACTCAAACTTGGTGTCCTTTATAACTTGGTGTCGTCATTATTGTGTTGATGGTAAAGTTCCATGATGTTATGCTATGAATCACAGAACATAAAATAACTAATATTGAAATAGGACTGAGTTGTCATGCCACATAACTCCAAAGTATAGCTTAGGCCAAATCATTGTGATGTAACCCCTGAGTAGAATTTTGCCTTATCTTACCATCTACCCCAACCCCATGCTCAAGAGCTTTTAATCTTGAATTGATCTTGAACTCAAAAAATTTGCATGATTAGTGCAAAGAATTTGGGAGATGATCGAAAAGAAAGGAATGGCGTATGAGTGGGTGTATCCTACCTATACACAACTTACTTCTTTCCTTTTCCAATCTTCTCTTCTCTCGCATTGGACGAAAAACATTTTTTTGTGATAAAGTTGGCTAGCTGTGGGGCACAATGGCATCTTCATCTCCCTTTCATCCCAACATACCTTTCAAACTCTTGCGTTATTGCATTCGTCATCTCTTTTTTCTTTCATTGGTCCTTCTTTCCTCACTCTTCGCAATTATTATGCGTCTTTGAAGGGTTTCAATAAATTTTTGCATATAGTAATATCCCTTGCCCAAAATGTTATCTATTTATGTGGAGGCATCATTTTCTGACTCTAACTAATCAAAGTTACTTGCTTACTTGGAATTTTAATGATGGGACTTTAAGTTCAAATACTTTTCTTACCATTAATAATAGAGTCATTATCGGAATGGTTTTTCTTAACGAGTAGTAACAAGATCCCGTGGGGGTGAATCTGAACTGTAAATAAACTTTTTTGTGTTGTTTTACGAGTTTTCATTTTGGAGAGGAACTTACCAAGTCAATGCCTTTGATTCACGGATAACAGTCTCACAATTATACACGTAAAAAAATAGTGGACTACAGAAAAAGAATGATAATCCCTCATATTCTTAATATATAACATGAACAAATGATTAATTATATCTATGTTTTATATAGCCTATTAAAAAAATTATCAATGCCTTGTACATTATGTCTTATATTTGGGATCGAGAGAGTAATTATTAACATAATAAATGAAAAGACTTTTTAAACAGGACAAGATTGCTAGAGATAATCTTTAATAGAAGGTATTTTAAGCAAAAGTACTTTTGAAAGATGAAAATTTATTTTAGTTAAAATTTTTAAACATATTAAGTTAAACTTTTGGTAAAACTATTCATTAAATTATTTAATAAATATTAAATTGGTAATTCATATATTGTATGCTTATTAATATTATTTTTATTTTGTATAAAATATATTTATTTTGATTATACTTTTTGGTTAAAGATTAAATATTTGGTCAAAAAAAAAAAAAAATAATATAAAAATGTAATATTAAAATAATAGTATATTTAAAAACTAAATAATCATTTTAAAATTCAAATAATTATTGCATGTTGTTATACACGCAAATAAAAATCTATGGTCATATAAAAATATACTTACCCATTGCAAGGGCAGTTGAATCATCTTTCAGATCAATCAAATTATAGATTGCCAAGTTTTATGTAACACTTAATAAAACGTAATTCAAGATCTACATGATTATTCATCCTATATAGCAACATTCAAAAGTGAAACCCTAGATGTTTAATCTAATGAGAAGATACACTTGCTTGTTGCTTGTATGATCGAACCATCTTTGAAACCAGTCACTAGTTTTTGAATTGTTTTCTAAACTGTCCATATGCCCAAGAATGATAATACTTAAGAATTGAAATACAGGAATATGAGAAGGTCTTTAAGAACATTTTTGTGTCAAAATATACTGAAATATCTGTAGTTAGTAGTAGCTGTATAAGGATTGAAGTATTTTTTTTTGTGGATAAGAAAAGTTATATAACATGATATGTGTTAGTAACTCTCGATCAAATACATTTAATACATTTTAATTACTTTTGTTAACATGTTAAAATCCTAGATACTTAAACATCCAAAAGATGTCATTTGATTTTGGATTTAGGATAGGATGTCATTTAATTATTGGTTTAGGATTTAGAATTGATTCAATAATTTAAGTATCTAATTTTAGAATATGTTTTGTAAAAGAAAACCCTGGCCTACTTTCTTTTACCTGCCAAAAACCTAATCACTTTCATGTTTCTCACACATACATACATAGATAAACATATATACATATACCCATGAGAGTCAAACATATATTTTTTGCATTTTTATATCCTTAGTGGATTGAGACGCTTGACATTCTTGAGATAAGAAACGATCCAAGTTCTGTGCAATGTGTGATAGAAAATAGTTTTAGAGACACCTCAAGACCCCAAGTCAGACTATTCTCTTACCAAACAGATGTTTGAATCTTATATTAATCCCCTTGACTCGAGTAAACCCAAAATGCTTTCTATTACTTAACACCAACTAGTCCATTACATTATTATTATTTTTATAAGTGTCAAATAAATTAAATAAAAAGCACCCCTTGTATTCTCGGACTTGGTCGTTCTAGTTCTAGATTTCTATGCGGAATATGATTAAATATGAACACGTTACCACATAAATGTTTTAGAACCGAATAATAAGCCTAAGTGTTAATGAACTAATGAAGTGATCACATGGTCACATGGGTATGTTAGCCTAAACAAATCCGACTAGTCAAACACCGTACAGTAAGTCCACAACTTCATGTTAGCAACACTTATCGTGACTCTGCTAGATTAAGATAAGGTAACTTGATGCCCAAGTTGCTCAGTTTCTTCTTTTCAATTTCTTGCAAAAAAATGAGAGAGGAAACAGTCAAAGTACAGAAAGAAATGGATAACTTTAGTGATTCAAAATTTGGCACCTAATCATAAACAATCACAGTGGCAACATAGATGTAATTTTTGTTTATAGTGCAGATCTTGGTGGAGAAATAACTTTGGTTTTTTAAATTGATTTTGACTAAAGGATTCGGTGATATGAAAGCTACGGAAATGATTAAGCAGAAACGGACATAGTGTCAAAAATGCAAATGAAAATAAACACCCAAAATGAACAGAAACGAATCTTGCCCCCACAGTGGCTGGGCTATCTTTCAACGAAAGTGAAAGATATGCGTATAATTATCTAAAATCAAACCACAAAAGCGCGCTCTGTGCTTTTTAACCTGGACCACCCAGTCACGTACTCTTGAATGCACATGAAAACCCTCATTGCAAGAGTTACTTCACCATCCAAATTCAGCCAAACCCAAACACCCAAAACAAATAAACACACCAAAACCTTCCAATACCAAGTCAGAGTTCTTAGACCAAACCACTAAATACTTAGACAAGCAGCATAACAAGGTTGACACGCTGTACATGCCCCTCCATGCTGTCTCCTATCATACCTATCTATCTAAATTCTTTCATCATTCAACTCTCTTTTTCCAAATAATAAACATCAAGTAATTTCCGACATTAGTTATGGTGGTTTCCGAGGACAAATCAAACCAAAATCTATGTATAACAATAACATAATGTGGTCCAAGGCCACCACATTGTTCATAAATAAACTTGGAATTTCATTGATTAGGTTAATTAAACTAAATATGGCTACCATATCTCCATTACACCCCATAATAATAGTAATAATAAAGGAACTATGTGACAAATTACAGAGAGAGAGAGAAAAAAAAATACTACATGCATATCCTGATATCAGTTCATTCCCTTCCCAAATTTACATAAGATCATCATCATCATCCTAGCTAGCTAGCTACCCAGCCCGATTGATTAGCCCGCCAGAGGGGCAAAAGGGGGAAAAGTGAAAATGCTTAAGAGAATCTGATTTTCTCTTGCTCACATGACTTTCCACGACTCGAGAGTGGGAAAGGAGGATAAGGTGTCAAAATCTAAGCCCGCTGAAGCGAAGGAGGCAGCGTGAGAATCTAAGCCTGCCAGCGCCGGGGCATAAGGGAGTGGGCCGGGCCCAGAAAGCCCGGTGGCAGGCCCGGATCCTACCGAGGTGGGACCCACCATCTGCTGATTATGGTCAAGCAGGAAGGCCGAAGTGTCCAGCGTCGGCAGACACCCTGCGCCACCGGAAAACCTCGCGATGTTCCCCGCCGGACGCTGCGGCTCGGGCTTCAGAACCGCGGGCGCAACCGGTGCGGCCGCGCCGAATCTGACGCCGGTGACCTGCTGCACCATCTGGCGGAAGTTGGCCGGGTCGGCCGTGATGAAGGTGGTCTGGGAGCGCTTGGAGGCGCGCGACTTCCGCTTGGAGATCTTTCCGGTGGGCTGCGGCCCTCTGCGTCGGGGAGCGGAGTCGTGGTCTGAGCCGGAGAGGCTGGAGACGGTGGGAGTGGCGGCAGCGGCGGCGGTGTCGGGATTGGCGGTGAACTGAGTAAAGTCGTTGTCTTCGGGAAAGACGGCGGCGGCGGAGAGAGACTTCTGAAGAGCCCTGGTGATGGAATCGGTGTCGCGGGTGAAGAACTCGGCTAGCCAGGAATCAGAGACGGGTGGACGAAGCATCGTCCAAGGCTCAATGCTTGCGACGTTCTCAGATGATGCCATGAAAAGGGTGGAAAGGGTAAAAAGGGAAGAGTGGTTATGTTTGGTTTGGTTTTGGCTTGCAGAGGAAGAAGAAGGAGTGAGTGAAGAGAAGGAGGAAGTGAAATGGAGGAAGGAAAGGGAATGGATAAATAGGGCGGTGGAGGGTATTTTGGAGAAATGGAGAGAGGGAAAGCGCGTTGTTCGGGGGACGAGATTACACGCGTCACCTTGTCCGTACAACACTGTGAGCTAAGCTTATGCTCACTTTAACCCAACCATGGTTTACTTCACTTCACTCCACTCCATAACGCCCTTCTTCACTACTTTATCACTTCTACTACTACAATAATTAACCTTTATTTAAATTCATCTATAAATAATTAATAATGTTTTTAATCAATCCTTTCCTTTTTTTTAATTCTTTCATTAATGATTTTTTTTTCATACTACTACTGCTAATAATTCTCTCTCTTCACTGTCTAATTCATTAATGAAATTACATAAATTAAACCGTCAGATATTAAATAGTTTAAACATCTAATTTACTCTTTTTATTGAAAAAATAAAGTAATTAATGAAGCATATTAAATATTTTAGTTTCTTGCATGCATTGATCAGAAAGACCCGATTAGAATGGTAACGGAAAAACGGAAATGGGTGTAAGAGGGTGCATGTGGTGGTTGGGCATGTAACGGGAGGAGAGGAGAGTGTTGAAACGAAACGGTTGACGGTCAAGCCGCGTCATTCTGCTTCTACGCGTAAACTCGCATCCCAACCCCCTTTCTATGTAAAAAAAAAGGGCCATCTCATCATGTACTTTTTTTAAAGCCCACAAAACTTCAGTAACGTATATAATATCATTATCTAACTAAATTTGGAGTTTTGCATTTAGAATTTATATTTTACAAATTATATTATACATTTTCAAAATAAAAATTTAAATCCAATCGGAAAATGACATTTACTGTATTTCCATTATGATATATATATATATATATATATATATATATATATATTTTTTTTTTTTTTAAAAGTTCATACCCATTCTTTATATTTAGATTTGTTTTATTCTTTTAATAATTTTATATTGTAAAAAACAAATTAAGGTAAAAATTTACCTTGATAAATATACATTAAATTAAATAAGCTAATTAATGCACGTAATTTTTAAAATAATAAAAGGTTGATAACTAATGATTGAAAAATAGAAACGTCTCGTTGAGAAAAGAAAATTCATTGATACAGTACATCAGTTAGATGAGTATTCTTAAAATCACTTAATACATTAAAAACTAACGTATAATTATTTTTAAAGCAATCATTGTATTTTAGTGTACGTTTAAAAATTAATTTATTATTTTTAGAAGTGATAAAACAGCTCAGACTTCTCATTATTAGCTAATCAAAGATGGGATATAATAAGGAAAGAGGTTAGAAATCTGGGTCTATCTTCTGTAGTATAAGTTTTTCAAAATTTTATTATATATATATATAAGATTAATTTTTAGTTATAAAATAAAATAGTTATTAATTATGATTAACATAATTATTAAATTAAGTTTTTGGTTATTAAATAATTACAAAATAAAAATAATAATTAAATTTAATAACCAATTAGAATAAAATGATATCATTTATATTATTAGATTTTAAATTAAATTTAAAATAAAATTTTAAATCCAATCGAAAAATGATATTTAGTGTATTTTTATTATGATATATATATATATATATATATATATATATATATATATATTTTTTTTTTTTTTTTTTTTTTTTTTTTTATTTTTTTTTTTTTTTTTTTTTTTTTTTTTTTTTTTTTTTTTTTTTAAGGTAAAAAATTACCTTGATAAATATACATTAAATTAAATAAACTAATTAATGCGCGTAATTTTTAAAACAATGAAAGGTTGATCATTAATAATTGAAAAATAGAAACCTCACATTGGAAAAAGAAAAATCATTAATACAGTACATAAGTTAGATTAGTATTCTTAAAATCACTTAATACATTAAGAACTAACGTATAATTATTTTTAAAATAATCATTGCCTTTTAGTATACGTTTAGAAATTAATTTATTATGTTTTAGAAGTGATAAGACACCTCAGACTTCTCATTATTAGCTAATCAAAGATGGGATAGAGTGAGTTAGTAAGGAAAGAGGTTAGAAATCTTGGTTCACCTCCCAGTTTTTCAAAATTTTATAATATATATATATATATATATATATATATATATATATATATATATATATAACAAACTTAATTTAAAAAGTAATTTTAAAATTTTAATTAATTGATAAATTAAAATATTATTATCTATATGTATTAAATTATTTTATTGTAATTAATAATTGAAACCAACTTTATAATTATTAATGATTTAAGTGATAACATTATTGAATATTTACATTTATCAAATAATATAATATAAAAAAGTTAATCTTTTTATTTTTTTTATATTTAAAAAAATGTTATATTAGTATATTCTTTTCGGCCTTTGACATACTGGATTAGAATAGATTGATAAGTTCGAAATATCATTCTAGCTCATCAAATTTTGGTGGTGGGTTCATACCCACTTTGTCATTCTTATATTTTATTAGAAATGTTCATTGGGTTGTGTTATCTGATTACCCACCTCGATCTAATCTAACCCAATTAGATTAGGTCGGAATTTTATTTATGATTAGATCAAATCTAATCCAAATCAAAGTAACATATCCTTATATAGGTTAAGTGATGAACTTAGTATGAGTGACTAAAGACTCAACTTAAGACTCACTCTTATACTTGTATTAGAGCAAATTTATGTTTTGTTTTTCTTTTCATATCTTGAATTAGTTTAGAAAAACTTGTTATGACTTTACTTATTAACTTATATGAAGCCTTGAATTAATTTTTGTAAAAATTATTATTTTTTTTAATTAGGTTGATACTTGAAATCACAACTTTTTAATAAAAAAATAGAAAGTTTTTCAAAATCTTAATCCAATTGATTCAACCCAATTCAACAATCCAAGAGTTGGCTAAGTTGTATTGAGTTTAACGTAAAAATTGCAAACACTCAACCTAACCTAATCCAATATTTTCTAAGAGAATTAAGTAATGGGTTTGCTCAAATCTTATTGTACCCAACTTGTGAATAGTTATGCTTGATTTTTGTATGCCACAAATTTTTTTATTTGATACTTGAATTTTTGGTTTAAACAATTTCTTTTAAAGATAAAAGTGATTGTCATTTGCATCAATTTTTTTAGAGAAGTGAAAGATTGAAGACAAGGAGAGAAAGTCATTTTAGGATCTTCTCGACCAGCAATTAGGACACTTGTGTTAGTGAGGAAGGTCACAAATTCGCTCAACAAATGAAAACAACTAATACTATTTAAAAAGTTATCTTTCACCCAACGAGTAATTATGCTTACCTAGAGAGAAATCACTTTTTGAGTTGTTGAAAAAGTGAAATTTGAATGTAAAGAAGAATTTTTTTTTAGGGAGAACCAATCACGAGGCTTTGCGACCCGTCCTGGGCCTAGAAGAGGTGTTTTTAGTAAAAATGAGTGTAAATAAGGATAATGCATGCCTAGTTAAAATGGACCACCAGTAATATGGATCTACTAACTAGTCGCTTATTGTTAATCTTATTACTCAAAGAGGCGGACCCAATAATCACACCTGTGGTGCAATGATAATAATATGCTAAGATTATTAAAACTAATGTAGAGAATCAAATATTTTTCGTAATTGATATTTAAACATATATATGTTGAGTAATGTAGAGAATCAATCTGTCAGCAAATTAACAGTTAATTTATGAATGGATAGTTTGACGATAAATTTTTTGTCATTAAATTTGTCGTTAATTATCGACGGATTAAATTCGTTAATAAATTCACCATAAAATTTTTCGTCAATAAAATCCATGGACAATGATATTTTATTGATAAAATTTATCTGTTGATATTTTATGTTTTTGTTGTAGTGTATTGATATAGATTGTTATTTTATTCGTAACAAGGTTTTTAAGAATAATATTCAACCTTTTCTATACTCACACTTAACTTATTGATATATTTATTAAAGCTTTTGGATAAAAAAAGTTCTTGTTATTGTTAAGCAAGTTAGACATCCAAAACTTATTGTAATATTATTTCTATGTTGTAAATGTGAATATATAGAGTACATATTATTTTTAAGTTTGTTTATGTAATATCCAATTATATCAACAATAATTACGTTGTAATTAGGTTCTTACTTCTAAAACATAGTCTGTTTATATTTTCCTGAGCAAACACAACATGATATTGTTGATTGTTACTATGTTTGTAATGAGGTTTTTATGAATAATTTTTAGTCATTTTATGTTCAATCACACTTAGTTTAATGATATATTTACCAAATTTCTTAAGATAAAAATAGTTCTTATTCTTCTTAAACAAACAAGCAAATTATATTAAGGTTGATTTCACTTTTCATGATGAGGATCTTAAAAATAATATTTATCTATATTTATCTTGGTGATATATTTATCAAAGCTTTTAAGATAAAACAATTATCTTCTTGTTAAGAAAGTTAAACATCCAAAAGTTATACGTACTAACTTGAAGGATGTAATATAAACCTATATCGTAAATGCGTAATAATATATATATATATATATATATATATATATATATATATATATATATATATATATATATTTATTTATTTTTTATGTTTGTTTCTATAATATACAATTATATGATAATATTAGGACATGATATTAAGAGAGAGATATGTATATAAATATGTGCATATTAATTTGATGAGAAACACAATTCTATTTAGTAATATTACTAATTTTAATGAGTTGCGTTTTATGTAATTAAGAAATTGATATTCAAAGGACATAACTTAAAGTTAATTATCCAAAAATCAAGAAAGTATTAAATGTAGTAACATGAATAAATGAAAATTAATACACAAAGATGATTAAGATAAAAAAAAAATTGTCATTTAGGAAAAAATATCAAAATTTGCAAACTTTTTTTTATAACTATATTATCATAAGAAATAATTGATTGATTTAAAAGGAAATATTTATTTCAAATTTTGGTACTATATATATATATATATATATATATATATATATATATATATATATATATATATATATATATATATAATGTTGCGATGAATTATTCATATTAAATTTGTAGATTACGAGAAACAACATGACATTAATCTTAACATATACTATTATTCACCAGGTTAATATCACTGAGTTTTGAATTTGTTGTTTACTACTAGTGTATATATACTTCAACAAACACATACATTTTTTTATGAGTTACACAATTGTTGTATTAAAAGACCTAAGACATAAGAAATGGCTAATGCCCATTAACAATTACATTAAGTTTCAGACATGCACAAAATAAAATGCATGTATCCGCACTTATATAAGGCTATAAATTAAAGCTACGAACTCTACCTTCATAATTTCAATCCAAAAAAAATGTAATATACAATTAGATTTTATGTTTAAAGCGGTGTAGGTACACAATATAGTCTTGATGTCAATATATTTTTTTCCTCAATTGTACGAATATGTTTCTATTAAAAGTGATATTTTAGTTCGATGGAAACAAATACGTAATAGTCAGATTTAAAAGGAAGGGAATTATTAACAATAATGAAATAATGAAATTGTAGTTAATGAAGATGCAAAAGTAAATTATGAAAGTTAAATATAAACTAACTTTATTGAATGATTTATTTATGTTCACTTTTGAAATTTTCTGATAGTGTTTATATTAATTGGACATGTCTTCGTATTATATTCTTACTTAGGTCATATTGGTTAATATTATGTATCATCACATTAGTCTTAAAAGTGTTTTTCCTGACTCCACACACCACAATAATGCTTATCATTATATTATTTCTTCCTAATTGTGTTTTTCTCATTCTACATAATAAAATAATGTACATTGTCAAACTACTCTTTCATAATTATTTTTCTCCAAGCCACACTGTTCAATAATAATAATAATATACATTGTCACATCATTTCTCTATAATTTTTTTTCTCAAGCTACATTGCAAAATAATGTACATCCTCATATCACTCTTCCATAATTTCTTTCCTCACGACACATGCCTCAAAAATAGATACCACATGTCAGGATTCTCAGCAGCACCAACGTACCAATATCATCTTCTCTCTTAATGTGCACATGATAACACTTGTAATAAATCTATTATCTTCTACACATAGTTCATTTCACACGTCATAAAAAATTATCTTTGTCTCTATCTGAATATTTTTTAGCTACAAATACAAGCTTCCACCTCCACATCACTTTCAAACCATTCATCTAACACACAACCTTCACAATATATATATATATATATATATATATATATATATATATATATATATATATATTCTCTCTTCTTTCCAAAACTTTTGATTTTATCTTTAAATGAACCATGTTTGTAAAATAAACATTGAGAATTTTTATAATTATGATCTTGTTGTTGTCTTTACGAATGGTCGAAAAATAGAAAATGACGAAGGCATCCACTTTGAATGCCTACCTCCTAAAATTTTCTGCATCCTATATAATTGTACCTTCTTCCTTTTAAAGGAGAAAGTTTGCGAAGCTTAGGGATTACAACATTAGACAACATTGACGATTGTGTACAACTACCAACCTCAGCTAACCACACAAGGCAAATTAGGTATGATGTTATTTAGATAATAATTGATGAAAATGTTTTTGAATGCACACATGTTTCAATTTCCATTATCTATAATGATTGAACTATATGTTAAATTAACAAGATCTATAGACGAAATTTTACACCTTCTAAATGCACACACCACATCAAACTCTTCATAAATCAAGACCTAATCAATTCAATAGAAGCAATAACTACTACGAAGGACTTATCCGACCGGCCACCGTAATAGAAAGTCCAAAAGGTTGGTCAAACCTACACATGTGTCAATCCTAAAAGAATATCAATCCCACATAACTACTCTTTTGATTATATATTTCATAACATATGATAAATACTAGAATATGGAGACCAAAAACAAGCTACAAAAATAAATTACCGTGATCCAACTAGAATTGTCAATCAAAAACTTATAAATAATACAGTACAAATACAAAATGACACTAACATCTAACAAATGACTAACCGTTAGAAAAGTACTTTAGTTCTTAACCCCAAGTATGCAACATAAAAATTCAACTACAAGAATTAAAATGGTTTGTCCAAACAAAAAATTTACATAGTGCAACGCCTCAAGAATTGGCTCACTACTTAGAGCATATCCTTCCCAAAATCCAACCTCATTGGGAGTCGAATTTCGATAAGGTCTACGTAACTAACACACAAAAACAAAAGTGTGAATTCGATTGCTGGTGGACCGAATTCCCACCATAAACAAGTGAAACATGATAATCTAGGAATTAAAGTGACAACAAGGTTACTTACAAAAAGGATTTCCAAAAAACTGCTACTGCAGGAAAAATCTCTCTCATTGAGTGGTATTGGGCTTTGAATGGTTATTCCGTTGCAAAGAAAACACATAAAGTAGAGAAGAAAAGATATTAAATCCCTAGTATTAAGTGAACTACTTACCCACATCAAGAATCATTTTAACTTAATTTTCATGTTGTTACCTCTTTAAGGATGTATTTAAAAAACAAAAAAAAAAAAAAAA
>Ga0209489_106053_pt1 | contig 19978 bp, 10 predicted proteins | sample SiratrowhiteBW_FD_187527 | JGI IMG/M metagenome (GOLD analysis project Ga0209489, IMG submission 187527) | Root nodule microbial communities of legume samples collected from California, USA - Siratro white BW (SPAdes) (version 2) | ecosystem: Host-associated > Plants > Roots > Nodule | place...
ATATATATATATATATATATATATATATATATATATATATTAATTGAATATGATCATGACTAAGAAAGAATCAATTTATTTTTATAGTGTCATAGATCAAATCTAATCGTCTTAGACTTAATATTAATAATATCGCTTGTCGATTAACGGTGAACATATAGTCGAGTTAAAGGAATAGTTCATTTTAACCCTTAAGCTCAAGTAATGGTTCAAGTTTAATCATCTAAACCTAATCTTAATAATATTGCTGATATTTTGTGTGCTAATTCATACAAGCATTTAATAGAAATAAGTTAGGATATTTAACTTATTTTAACACGAATCATCATATTAAATAATATAATTATCAATGTTATCACTGTAGTAAAATCAAGAGTCACGATCATGAGAAAAATGAAGAAAAATAATGGAAAAAAAATAGATTGAATGCTCTAACTTGGATTTTTCTTTACTAGAACAAAATAAAAGAAATCATACACGCCACAATAATAACATCAACCTTTTCTTCCTACCAGCAAACGCATCAAACGTCACTACTATTTTTCACCAAAATGAGCACTAAGAAACCTCAAGAACAACCAAATTGTGAAGAAAGCTACGTGCGACGGACCCCCTCATACCACAAGCCCTTGGTGTCTTTGTTTCCAACGTTTGTTTGGTTCTGCCTCATAATTCAGGCTACATGACCACCATGGTCCCATGGAATCCCTCGCCCTTAGTCTTGCGCACAAATAAATACAAGACACTGATGTTGTTGCTTTTCTCAAGCAAAATCATCAAACTTACCATCGCACTTAACATTTTAAAAAGGAAAGAAACTAAAGTATCACGTAATCGCTCACTTTCCCCTCAATTAAATACATGTTATTGGCTGGGCTATGATAGTGCTTGCTGAGTCAACTAAAAGAGACCTTTAACAAGATATATAGGGAGATAAGATGAAAAAAAAAATCAGAGTAAGATATCATAAAGTGCAGATAAGTTACACCATATATGGAGATTATAAGGCATTCCCTCTATCTGAGTGTCGAGAGAATTTGGAAAAGTGGTTAAGTCGCACTAAAAGGCCAAGAAGTTGTGTACAATGCAATTACAAATGGGGCTCTTTGAAGGGTTACTTTCTAGGTAGGTGACCACCACATGTCCAATATCAACGGGAAATAAATGGGTCCCAAGGTTTTGGAATATCTTTTGCCAAACCTGGCTCACTTACCTCTTATCCAATTTCAATCAATCTAATTTTTAACAGGGCCAAAGCTGTGCTCATTTTATCCTTCTTCGTATTTTTCTAAGAACAATTTTTCTCAGAACAGAGACAGATTGGTATGTTTTCCCTTGTTTTCAGTAATATAGTTGTTACCTAGTCTCCTACTTTTAACCAGTTTCATATAATTCCATTTTAGGTTTGGGATAAGATAACTCAGGTTAGAAATTTTTGGACATAACGCTTTTCATCAGATTTTAATTTGATTATCGCGATTAGTACATTCCGAACTAATCATTATGCTTACAAACATTTTCCGAATTTATATGGGTCAGTAACTTTATGACTTGCTTTTTCACCTCATAAATTATTAAAAACAGAGAAGCAAGTACAATGAAAATTTTGTGAAAAAGATTCTTCAATGATGTAATGTGAAACATACATTAAGAATTTATACAGTTAAACCCTAAACATCAATCAGGTTCTAGAACATTCTAGGACAATGTTGTTATGTAAAACCCTAATTTTTCTTGGGCTTGGACCTCTTCTTTCTTTGTTACCCCCACAAGCTGGAGGGTCAAATAAGTTTACCAGTCCCAGCTTGGATAGGAAAGTGCCAAAAGCTCGTGGAGGAAGAGCTTTAGTAAAAATGTCAGCCAATTGATTGGAAGATGAGACACGATGTAAGCGCATCAGGCCAGCTTGAGACTTTTCTCGAACCAAATGACAATCAATATCCAAATGTTTGGTTCGTTAATGAAAAATAGGATTGACAGCGATGTATAGAGCATTTTGATTGTCATAATAAAGAACAGGTGGGCGAGAGCAAAAGACCTTCAAGTCTTTGAGCAAGTAAGTAAGCAATTGTAGTTCACAAGTGGTCGAGGCAAGAGCTCGATATTCTGCTTCAGAAGAAGATCTGGAAACTGTGTTATGCTTCTTTGCCTTCCACGAGATGAAAGAACTTCCAATAAAGAAACAATATCTTGTGATGGATCATCGTGAATCAATGCAACTACCCCAATCAGCATCACTGAAGCCAGTCAGTCGAATTTCAGAATCACGAGGAAAGAATAATCCTTGTCCTGGACAACCTTTTAGATAATTTAAGACTCTCTTAGCTGTGACAAGGAGAGAACGAGTGGGTTTGGACATGAAATTGTTTAATTGTTGAGTTGCAAATGAAATATCTGGACGAGTGGTGGTCAGATATAACAAGCGCCCAACCAATCAGCGATATGAGAGAACATCAGTGAGTAATTCACTATCATCCTGATGTAGCCGAAGAGAGTTATCCATGAGTGTAGAGCAAGGCTTGCAACTCAACAACCCTGAGTCACGAATGAAATCAAGACAATATTTGCGTTGACAAAGATAAATACCTGTTTCTGAATGAGCAACTTCAATACCCAAGAAATACTTGAGTATGCCAAGATCTTTGATACAAAAATTAGAATGAAGCACATGCTTAATATGAATCATCTCATCAGTAGAATTATCAGTCAAAATGATGTCATCAACATAGATAATGAAAGCAGTGAAACTAGAGTCAGCACTTTTGATAAATAAACTATCATCAGCATAGATAATGAGAGCAGTGAAACTAGAGTCAGCACTTTTGATAAATAAACTATGATCGACATGAGCTTGCTGATACCTACAAGAAAGAAGTAGGATAGATAATTTTTCATATCATTTTCTGCTAGATTGTTTCAACACATAGAGAGACTTGTGCAGTTTGCAGCATTTGGATGAACCGGAGACAAAAACACCCGGTTGAACAGTCATATAAACATCCTCTGAGAGGTTGCCATGTAAGAATGCATTGTTGACATCAAGCTGTTGTATAGTCCAGGGATGAATGGAAGCAAGAGCAAGTACCACTCGGACAGTGGCCATCTTCACAACAGGAGAGAAAGTCTCAAAGTAATCCACACCTTCTGTTTGAGCAAAACCCTTTGCTACTAAACGAGCTTTGTACCTTCCATTGAACCATTTGGGTGTCGCTTAATCTTGTCAACCTACTTGCAACCAATAGGTTTGGCATTTGGGGGAACATTGACGATGGACCAGGTATGGTTAAACTCTAACGCCTTTACGTCAACTTTCATGACTTCTTGCCAACAAATATGATGTTTAGCTTCCTGGTAGCTACTTGGTTCGGAATCCGTGGAGAGAGACATAAGGTAGTGAAGGTGGGGAGAAGAGAAGTGACTATATGAGAGAAAAGAACTAAGAGGATGAGAACACTTTGAAGATAAACTGGTTGGTTCTGGAAGAAAAGAATTACAATAGTAGTCAGCAAGATGAGTAGGTGGTCGCGATTCGCGCTGTGATTTCTATCGTGGAGGAAGTTGAGAAGTTGGGTTTAACGGTGGACTAGGTGATGGAGTTTTGAATGGGAAAGAAGGAGCTGTGGAATGAGAGGTTGAGGGAGAGTGGATAGTATGATTAATGGGCTGGTCAGCGGCTGGATGATGTTCATGGGCTAAAGACAAAGTCATAGGCTCTAAAGAAAAAGGATCTGCTAGAGAAGTGTTTAGGCCACGAGAGAGAGATAAGCTTGGTGGTGGTGTTGGACCATGATTTTTAATAGGAAAGGTCATCTCATTAAATTGAACATTCCTGGAAACAAAGAACTCCTTTGTGTCAAAATCAAAAATAAATATCCTTTAATTCCAGTTTGATACCCAAGGAAAATACCACGTTTGGCTCTTGGATCAAACTTGTGGCGATGAGACACATGTGTAGATGCATAGCACAAGCATCCAAAAACTTTGAGCATCGTAAAGTCGGGTGGTTTTTTAAATAAAAGTTCAAAGGGAGTCTTGTTACCAATGATAGGAGAAGGAACCCGATTTATAAGATAAACAACATGTTTAATAACATAGGACCAAAAATATGTGGGTAAATGAGATTGAAACATTAAAGCCCTTGCCACATTAAGGATATGCTGATGTTTACGTTCAACTCTACCATTTTGTTGAGGAGTCTCAACCCAACTCGTTTGGTGCAAAATACCGTTTGAAGCCAGAAAAGATTTCAAAAAGAATTCAGGTCCATTATCAGAACGAATGCTTTTGACTTTAATTTCAAATTGAGTTTTAACAAAATTGATAAAATGTTCCACCTTTGATTGGACCTCGGCTTTGGATTTCAATAAAATTGTCCAAGTATAATGACTGAAATCATCAAGTATGGTTAAGAAGTATTTATGACCATGCACAAACTATTTAGAATAAAGGTCCCAAATATCTAAATGGATCAACTCAAAAATTTTGGATGCTTTGTTCAAACTAGGTAAATAAGATAATCTTCTTTGCTTAGCTAAATGACAAACATCACATGTTTCATTAACATGTCTTGAAATAAAAGAATAAGTTTGACACAAAATGTTCAATCTGTTTCCAAAAAGATGTCCTAATCTAAATGCCAAAAGTTGGAGGTTGTAATGGGAGTGATAGTAGTGTGGTTAATAACGACATTGTTGGATGGTAAAGGAGTACTCATCTTGCTATCTGCTAAGTAATAGAGTCTCTTCCGCAATTTACCAAACCAATGATCCTCAATGAGTTCATCTCCTGGATTTTGCAAGAATCAAAGTCAAAAGTGAGTGAATAACGAAGAGTAGAAACTAATTTGGAAATAGAGATTAAGTTAAAATGAAAGAATGGTACACAAAGAACATTATGAAGAACAAAATATGGTGATAACTTAACAGTCCCAGAGTGATGTGCAGTAATAGTGGTCCTATTAGGGAGATGTATGACAACAAGATCTATTTTGGAGTAAGTTTTAAACCAATGCAAAGATGAAGCCACATGATCTGTAGCTCCGGAATCAATTATCCATGGATTTGTGTGTGAATTTTGTGAGTGTATGTCAATAAATGAATGATTAACAATACGTGATGTGAATGCATGTTGGTGTATGTTGCTAGGAGATGGACCAGAACTAGTATTTGGTCCATTTTGTGTTGAGTATGTCATGTTGACTTGATTGGGTTGAGAATTTTCCATGGATCCTGAAAAAGTAGCACCTAGCATGTTTTACAGAAGAGCCATTAGGCTTTGGTATTGGGCTCGAGTGATCTCGAGACCCGACCCATCAGTGTTGTTCTTTGAACCTTGCGCTATGACATTCTCATGTTCTAGCTTGATGGCAACATGATTTATAGAAGCAAAATTGGAGTTTTGAGATCGAGAAACTCGGGGCTTACCAGGATACCTAGGGTGACCAGGAGGATAGCCATGGTTGCCATAACAAACATCAATAGTGTGCCTAGTTCGTCCACAAAAAGGTACAAAACTCGTTTAGTAGCAAAGGGTTTTGCTCAAACAGAAGATGTGGATTACTTCGAGACTTTCTCTCCTGTCGTGAAGATGGCCACTGTTCGAGTGGTACTTGCTCTTACTTCCATTCATCGTTGGACTATACAACAACTTGATGTCAACAATGCATTATTACATGGCGACCTCTCAGAGGATGTTTATATGACTGTTCCACCGAGTGTTTCTGTCTCCGGTTCATCCAAATGCTGCAAACTGCACAAATCTCTCTATGGGTTGAGACAATCTAGCAGAAAATGGTATGAAAAATTTTCTATCCTACTTCTTTCTTGTGGGTATCAACAAGCTCATGCCGATCATAGTTTATTTATCAAAAGTGTTGACTCTAGTTTCACTGCTCTCATTATCTATGTTGATGACATCATTTTGATTGGCAATTCTAATGATTCATTGATGTACTGTGAAACATACATTAAGAATTAATACAATTAAACCCTAAACATTGATTAGGTTCTAGAACATTCTAGGACAATGTTGTTATGTAGAACCCTAATTTTGTTGGGCTTGGGCCTCTTGGGCCTCTTCTTTCTTTGTTATAAATGACATTTTAAAATGTTTATATTTTGTCAAAAAATATTATCTCTAAAATGTAGTAAAGATATTTATATATTAATTTTATATTACATTCTAAAATATATAATTTAAAATTAACTTCTAATTACTCTATATTATTTATTTGTGGTAAAACAAACTTCCAAAAACAATTCAAAGTCTATTCTACTTTTTTATAGAATGGAAAACCTAAATTGTCCTTTATACTTTTATAGTTTTAGTTTAATAAGTTATCATAACCCCAAGCATAATTATTCATTACTCAAAAAACTGAAACAACATAAAATCTCATAATTATTTTTGCCTCTAATAGGAAAAGATGACAATGGGATAAAGTGAGTATATGTTTTGTTGGATCAAACGCAATACGACAAAAACTATAACTTATAGTTAGAGTATAACTCTTTCTAGTTAAGAGTAGAACATCTCAAGTGTCATAATTTTTGTGACTTGGTCTACTTGAACTACACCACGAGACAGTTAATGCATCATGCAACAATGTTACCCTCAAGAATTGTCTCATTAAGAATTGATTTCTTCAATTGTGAGTTGGCCTACTTGGTATATGTCACGGGATAAATATACAGCCTGCAACAATGCCCCCTGTACAATTCCAGTGAAAATCAAACCTAGGACCTTGACTCTAATACCAATTTTGGATACAAATTATCTAAAGCTTAGAGTTAGACACAACTCTTTTTACTTAAGAGCGTAATAGTCCAAGTATCACAATTGATTGTAACTTGTCTCACGAGGTGTACGCCACAGGACAATTGATGCATCCTACAACAAGTTTAACTCTACTTTCTGGTTATTGAAGTAAAACTTATATTCATATCAATTTCTAATATGTAATGGGTACGAAATTTGTCTTTCATCCTTATTTTCATTACATAACAAGTATGCTTATATTTATACATATAACTACATAAATATTTATTAAATAATCTTTAATAAAAAAAATAAACAAATCAAAGTAAAGGAAGCATACTTGATAGAATATGAAAATATTCTTTTAAATATTTTTAATATTCTTTGTAAACTTTTATATTAGGCTAGTTAGTATCCTTAGTTAATTAGCATGATTGTTTTACCTATTTTATAACCTGAGTTTTGTCGATACTCTTGTATATAAATGATCCTTTGAGTAGAATACAATCATATGTACTCATAGATACAAATTTCTAGGTACATCATATGTACTTCTAAACCAAATTTTGTTGGTATATCTATGGGTAAATCTTGTAGGCATCCATGCTATTATTGTTTTTATTCATATACACTTGTGCAATGCAATTCAACATTCAAACATAATCCAAACCCAATATATATAATACAAATTAATTTCAAACATAATATATTACACCAATACTATGCATTAGACATATAATATTCATTATCACAATCTAACACCGTCCAATACAATCCAAATCATAAAAAAATAAAAATTAATTTCAAATTCAAATTTAATCATAACATAATTCTAAATCCAAATGAACTTGAAATATAATACACAATCCAAATGAAATTGAAACATAAGCCAAGATCCAAAACTTATTCAAATGTAATCTAAACAAAGTAGAAACATAGACCAAATGAAGTCCAATTTTTTGAAGTTCCTAATAATTTGCATAATTGGTATCTCCATCTCGACATTGTTCATATTTATTTTGGTGTTGGTTAGGTGATTATTGTCCGTGCTTATTTAATTGTTTGTTGGGTGGTTGTTGTTGTTCATATGTGTGTCGGTAATGATGAAGTTTGTTATTTGATCAAGACAAGTCGAGCCAAGTGTAAGGAAAGCTTGAAGAAATCATTTGTTTAGAGTTAGGTCTGAGTGTATTGATGGTTCATGTGCATGATCACAAATCAGTAGAATGAGCTCTAAAAGTTTTAAAATATCAAACTAAAACTAATTTGACTAATGCTTCCAAGTAAAAATGTTTTATTGACCTTTTTAAGGGATTATTTTTCAATCGACTCAAACTGTTTTTCAATCGGTTGTTTTCACTAAAGTATAACTGACTTTTACAAATGCTTGTGAAAACATATAAAATAAGAGAATATTTTCATAAACGAAAGATGTGATTGAACAGTGAGATCTAGAAATGTAAAGAGAGCAAACTTTTTCTGAGCTTAAAGTGTTTTTTATCAAAGGAATTCAAAAAAGAGGGATTCTTGAAGCTTTTTCTTTGATTTGGAACTGTACTACATTGTGTTTTATCTATTTTCATTCAGGGAAGTTCACTAGAACCTATCATTTTCGTTTGCTTGTACTAGTTTGGTCGCAAATTGGGTGTATTTTCTTTTTACATTGATTGTATTGTGGTTTTGGTCTACATTTGAATAGGGTGTTCATCTATAGGGGTGCAACAGGGTGTTGCACAATGTCTTAGTGATTCTTATTGGGTGCAAGATTGAGTCTTGAATGTATTGTGTGTACATTTGACTTGTTTTAGTGGAATTCTTTGCTTGTTGGGAGGAAAACTGGACGTAGCTCTTGAGGAAGAGTGAAATAGTATAAAATCTTGTGTTTTTGCTCTCTGCCCTTTGATCTTTACTCATGTTACATTTTCTGCATTTTTTTGTATATGCACGACAAATCAATCAATTGATTTTTCAAAACAACTTATTATTCTTTACTGTACTACACTATATGTGATTAACTAATTAAACTATTTTGTGACATATCTTTCAATTTGTGTGATTGATCTACATATACTAGTGTTGTCTGGTAGATTTAGTGATGGTTGTATAACTTTGATAAATTCAGCTGGTTAATTGTGTGTTTCAATCATTACTTTTCTATTATTCTATTTTGTTGAAAATTAAATTGATTGTTATGTAGATTGAATTCATTATATATTTCCAAATAGAATATGAGAAAATTAAATTCATTATTTTGAAAATCTAACTAGTTGCCTTCTTTGTTTGGATTTTCTAAAATTTTCTAACAAGAAAATAATCTGGTTGATTTTTTAATTGAATTGATTGATTTTTTGTTAGGTAGTACAAACTGAAATATAGAGTGATTGTTTTCATATTTTAATTGGTTATTTTTTTGCTGTGTGGCTAGTGAAACTGCAATAAATTGATTCAATTAAAGTAATTATTCTTTCTATCAGTGTTCTGCGAAATTTTTTGAAAGTTCAATTCACCCCCTTTTAAACTTAACCTAAAAATCTTTACAATGTTCTTCGTGCACGAAGTGGAAAATTAAGGAATGACACATTAACCAATGATTTCAATTACAGACTAAGTCTGTTATTGTCTTCCTATAATTCTAAACTTGTTATTTTAACTACAAAATGTCTTGTGAATCACAAGAGAAAGTCAAACCTCCATGATGTGTGAGGCTATCAAAACTTAAAGCAATGGGCAAACTCTTCAACCCTGTAGATCTGGCATCTATTGGGGATTTTTCAAATTGTCCAGTATAAGATTGTCGCAACCGGGATCACAACGGGGAGATCAAAAATTATTTTTAAAAATATTTAAATTGAGATTGGAGACGCCACCATAGTTTATTATGGAAAACTATAGAAAAACCAAAAATAAAAATGTCTACGAACCAGATTCAAAGATTCGGGAGTCGGTTACGTGTGGGGAAGGTATTAGCATCCCACAACGCCCGTCCTAAGACAGTACCTTTAATCAAATGAATAGAAATAAGTGTGGTTTTACAAAATATTATTTTTCCCAAATAATAACAATAATAATACAAATAAAGACAAATAAAATAACAAAACAAACAAATATAAAAAACAAAACAAATATATAAATAAGAAAAAGAAAACATGTTAATAAACATAATACAAATAATAACAATTATGCAAATAAAAATAATAAGCAAAAATAAAACAAATAAACATATATTTTTTATTTTTTGGGCCCGACAAGGATTGACCTTGGTCCTACATATCTCTATCCATGATAGAAAATCAGAGTTTACGTAGTTCTAGTTTTGAAATTGGTTTGTTATGATTGTTAGTATTTATTTTTTTATTTTTTTTTGAAAATTTCATTTAATCTTGTTTTTAAGAGAAAGTTTTATATTTTTTTATTGTTAAAATTGTAGATTATTGAAACTGTTTTACATTTTTATTTTTTCTAAAAAGTAAACATATATTTTTGAAAATATTTTATTTTTTAATTATTTTTAAAACTATTTTGAATCTAATATTTTTATTTGTGAAAGTTTATATTTTTTTATTTTTAAAAGCTGATTTATTTATTCTTTTTATTTTGGAAACTTTTTTATATATTTTTAATTTCAAAATTTTGATATTTTATTAACTTTTGGAAAATATTTTATAGAATTTTTTAAAAATGATATATTTTATTTATTTTTGGGAAACATTTATTCTTCTTTTATTAAAAATTTAGAAATGTTTAATATATTTTTATCTTTACAAAATTTACTTGAAATAAAACATTATTTATTGATTTGGTAAGAAAAAAAAAGTAACAATAATAATAATATAAAAATAAAAATGGTTTAGAGTCTCTTTTGAGTACTCTGATGTTCTTACTTCCATGATCTACTGAGATTTAGATTTCTTTTTATTTTGGGGTCTTCTGAGACCGTGTGAAACAACAACCTATAGAAAAAATTAAATTAAACAACGGGACGTGCTTAGAGCAGCATCCGGTATATGGGACGTGCTTACAGCAGCATCTTCGGTATAACAAAATCAAATTTATAATGCAAATTTATTTACAAGCAATAAAAAATACTAATATTCATGATATTGAAATTTGAACAAGTCAAGACAAACAAAATAAGGACAAACAGAATAAGAACAAATAAAACAATCACATGAGGTTGAGCAATCAAGACATACTAGTTGAAGATAAACTTTAACAAAATTCACCCCATTTTTCTAATTGCAAGCCTTCAGACCTTCAGTAATTTTTTCCATGTGTAATTCTAGTATTTTCTCAAAAACATGTGTAAAATGTGTGTAATTCTCTGATATTTGTAAAGATGGGTGTAAAATACTGCTCAGAGTCAATCCCCCTTCCTTATTTTGGTCTTTTTCTTTTATAAAAATCCTCAGACCGCTCAATTGCTCTACTTGATCAATTCAATGAATCTGCCCCCTAATTTCAGTTTGATGATGAAGAATAAATCAAAATATCAGAGTTATTTGCAATTAAGCACAATAATCACCCATTATTACCATTATTTGCAATTAAGCAGAATAATATCTAATTAATATCATTATTTGTAAATAAGCAAAATAATCACCAATTATTATCAGATTCCTTAGCCAATCTGTTCAAATTTTCATTAATTAACCTTTTTCTTTTAAATTTTAAATTAATATTCGTGCATTAAAAATGGGTTCCTGAAAAGACAGTCAGATTATTCAGTGGAGAGAGAAAGTATGACATGGCAACACTTTAATAAGAAGAGATGCAAAATATCAATTTTATTTTCCTTTTTTTTCAACACACTTTTAATGGATTGGACTTCAACAAACTAATTTACTTTATTTTTTTCAAAATGAACCCTTTATTAATTTGGGCTTTATTCAAAGATAAATTATTTTCTGACTAAATCTCTTAATGGGTTTTATTTTTTTATTGTTTTTCTGCAGTTTACTTAAAACAGACCCAACACTTCTTTTTCTTATTTTTCTGTTTATTTTTCTATACTTTCCATTTTTTATTTTATTCATTACTTATTTATTTTATTTTCCTATTTTATTTATTATTATTTTCCTTTCCTTTTCTTTTTTTTTATTTTACTTTGTTGTTTTTTTCCTTTTCTTTTTTTTTATAAATTTTATTTCAAAACTTTATTCATTAAAATAAAAAATGAAATCAAAACATTTTCTTATTTTTTTTATTTATTTAAATGACAAAGTTTGATAAAAACTACATAACACAAATTTTTTATTTTAATTTTACATATTTTTTATTTTGAAATAATTTTATTTGCCCGGACGAAATTGGATGTTGACAGATGCAACCTTCAATCTAGCTTGAGAAAATCGACTATGAAATTTTTCATGTTATTCACAAATGAAAATTATCTCTTTTATATAGTACACATATAAAATAAACAAATATAATAGAAGAAAAAGTAAACTCACATGTGTTTGTCTTGATTTTGCATTAGCAAATTGGCTATTACTCTTTTGTATACGACTTTGCTTAAATACCTCATCAATATGTGCAGGACAAACCAAATCCTTTATCTAGAAACAAACATGATTAATATTATTCAAATGCAATGCAATATTATCGAACTACTTAAATACCTCATAATCCAATGCAATATTATCAAATATGATATAATTTTAATTAATTTCAATTATAATCTAAAAAATAAATTTTAATCCAAAATCTAAATTAAATTTAATTAAATATATAATTCTAAAGGCTTGTACGTGTATTTTCAATGTTATTTATGTTGGACTTGAAGACTTATGCCCCTAGTGAAGATGCTTTGACGATGATATTTGAAGATAAAGATGTTGAAGATGCTTTGAGAGTTTTTAGCTTTCATTGTATGATGTTAAGTCTTTCACACAAGGTTTTTAATTAAGCACACAATCTATACTAAAATCAATTAAAAGAATTAAATTTTTATAAAGTTAAAAATGTGAGAAAAAGGTTTTATGGCTTTGTTAATCGATTAAATTTTTAAGTAATCGATATTCATTAGATGTTTTAGAACAGGATGATTGATTATCAATTTAGTTAAAACTAGAAAGTAGATTTAAGTGTTTTCAATGTTCTCATAGTTTAATTGAATAGAATCTCGTATAATCGATTAACTTCTTTTTTTGGTTTAAGTGCAAAGTGAAAATAATCAATTAGCACATGTCATGATCGATTAAAATAGAAAGCATTGTATTTTTAAAAAAAATAAATTAGCAAGAATAATTGATTTAATGCTTGAAATAATCAATTAAACATTAGGGTTTTTTAATTCTATAAATAGAATCTTGGTCTTACTCTTTTATACAATGAATATTATTAAGAAAGACGAATGTTATTGAAATCATTTGAACTATTTTCATTTGCTAAGAGTGCTTTCAAGTTTTTGAAAAGAAAAAAGGTTATGTTGTGTTGATTCTAACAACCTTGTGTTTTGCTTCTACTATGAATTACGGTATATTCTTTTCTTTTTGTAAACTTGTTGCAAAGTGTTTCAATTTATATTTTCTTGTGTAATCAAGAGTTGATTAGACTGATATTCCCTATTGTGTTCGAGAGTGGATCTAGTTTTTGCTTGTTGTCTTGAGTTTGTAAGTTGCTTGTGTGATTGCTTGTACAAACTTTTGAAGATAGTGAAATATAGTTATTCTAAGGTTGAATAAATGAGACTAGATGTAGGATCACTTGTGATCTAAACCAGTACAATTTTCTTATGCAATATTTCTCTGCCTTTATGTTCTTTATATTATTGTTAACGAATCTTTTATTAATCATGATTCCCAAATTAATTGCACCAAGTTTTGAAATTTAATTAGTTCTGAAATAACTTGAATAAGGAGAAAATCTTTTGAAAAAGTTTCAAAACAATTCGGCCGCTCTTGGTTTAGCTAAAGAATCTGTTATTTTCTAACAATTGGTCTTAGGGTTGGTTTCTAAAAGTTAATCAAAACAAAGATCTTGAAAGTTTTATGTGGCTTTGTAAAATCAAATGTTTGTGAAGGTGTTGCTAGTAATAAGCCTCGATTTTTTTTCTGTGGGGAAAACTATCCTTTTTCGAAAGTTCAAATGCAAATATTTTTGGAATATATTGATAGAGGAATTTGAGACGTTATCTTAAATGGATCTTTTGTTCCTGTGCATGTAATTAACAATATGCAGGAAGAAAGATACTTTTCTCTTCGGATAGCAGATCAAACAAGGAAATCACAATATGACGATAATTTTAACAATAATGCAGTTTGGTATTTTATAAAGTGAAGTCAAGCCAATAGAAGATCAACTTGAAGAATTGTTTGTTTAGAGTTAGTGTGTTGGTGTGTTGATGATTCATGTGCATGCATCACAAATCAGTAGAATGAGCTATAAGAGTTTTAAAATCTAACTGAAACTGATTTGATAGAAGTTCGTAAGTAAAACTGTTTAACTGATATTTTTAAAGGATTAATTTTATAAATCAATCAGCTAAAAATCATGTTAATAAAATTTATCGATTTAAATTGATTTTCAATCAAATATTTTCATTTGAGTGTTCAGAGAAGAAGGAGGATGAGGAGGATGAGGAGGAGGATTTGGTTTACTAGGTACAATGTTCTTTTGGATTTGGTTCCACCAAACCAAGCATATTGTCCAAATTTTAAGGTTACTAATTTTTCCTTAGTTAACTCATCAAAATCATAAAGTAAAGCTCAATGTCTCAATGTTGATAAAACTTAGGAAATTTTACATTTAATTTTGATCATTTTTCATGTTGCGCATATCTCCATGTTTTCAATTTCTATGGAGGTAGTCGTCTTCATCTTGATGATCACCATAACACGAAGGAGTTGCAGATCTCTGTCATCATGTGTGGCTTCTCCACTTTTGTGGAGTAATTCTCTTTCCTCAAACATCTTAACCCTAACCATCAACTCTTGTATGGTTTAAACATGTTAAGGATAGGTTTGGTGTTGAAGCCCCACATATGATTACAAGATATAAACAAGGAAACATAAAAGATACTCTCACAATAAGTTTCCTTCTTGAGTTAGTGTAGATGATAATAATATGAAAAATAATGGAGACAAGAAAGAGCGAGAGTATACGCAATAGTTTATATTGGCTTGTCTGTCGCTCGTACATCTAGTTCTTGGCCAACAAGCCAAGTTCAACTAGGCAGATTAATGCTGCAAAGTACACTAGAATGTTTTTTGGGCTTATAGCCACTCTTGACTAACTCGTTGAGTATTCTTGACACAAGCCACTCCTGGCTTAATTAAGTATTCTTTCAAATCATAGCCGTTTTTGACTAACCCCTTAAATATTTTTTCCCTTAAGCCACTCTTGGTTGATACCGAGTATACTTGATTCCAGTCTGGCTTAATGACTATTCTTTCAAATCATAGCCGCTCTTAATTGACCACGCCAAGGAGTATTCTTTTCCAAGTCACTCCTAACTTGACCAAGTATTCTTTACGAATTCACTTCTAGCTTAATCGAGTAGTCTTTGTCCTTTTGCCATTCCTAGATAACATGCAAGGATTGTAAGCTTAGTTGATCATATAATCCAATTATATGACTAATGGAGAGTGATAGTGTCTCACAAACAAATATACAATTTTGACTTTCTCTCCTAATACAAATTATTTTACACTCTAAGGAGGGGTTATGTGTTTCAACGAATACAAGATGAAGGTCCACTCTCCTAGTTGATTAAAGAAACACTTCTAGTGTTCTTGTCTAAGCTCAAATGGATCCATACATTTTTGTAGTGCTCTTGCTTTTAGCTTTAGGATCCTTTTTTCTAAAACTTTTGAGGATTGCTTATCATCTTGACAACATTTTGGCACAATGCATTTTTGCTATCTATTTCTTTTTCTTGATTAAAGGTTTTATATAGGGGTTGGAAGAAGGTAACAATTGAGATGTCGTTTATAGCTATTGAGCAACTTCATTTATTCTTTCATGTCCTCTTTACATTTGATGACCTTTAAGATGACAGTTTCATTTAATGCACCTTATTCAGATTTAAATATTCTTCTATAAGAAACATCATAGATGATTGGCAATACACAACTCCTCGGTTGCAAAGCCTTTTGTATCGTCTCATGGTAAAAGTGCACACAATACTGGGCAAGTAGTTAGGCTAAAATTTGAAAGTAGTGTGTTAGAAGAGTTAGTTGTCCTTGCAACCTTGGCTCATGTCCTAAGTGATATTTCAATATTGTTGCTTCGTGTGAGTCCTCTAAGGAACAAATGTAGGAGGTAATCTTTGTCATAGACTCAAGAGTCAAAAACGTTCTTTGATCTCGTGTCAGCTTAGAGTCTGTATTGAGCTTATCATCTGATGCTCTTTCAGTTCTATATCAGACATTCTTGTTGGTCTTTATGATGTTCTTTTTGTCCAACGTTCATCAATACTTAGCAGATGAAGTGTCAGGTTTGCTTAATGATCATTCGTCTATTCTTCAATCTTCAACTAATGGATGTTGTGGTTGATCAATAATCCCTTATCATCTAATAAACAATGTGCTAATATGATCTTTTCTTCGTCTTATTAGATGAAGTTACATGCTTTTGTTAGTTTAAGAATTTCGTCAAAACTATAGGGTGTTGAACTTTTGGCTTAACAATAATAATAAATGAATCAATCCATTTTGTTGTCACTGAGTATCATTTAGATCTAAGGATAGATCCTTCTCAAGAGGGGGGTATGATAGAAATTATCTAGTCACAAAACCATTAGCTAAGGGGATAGAAGAAGATGAAGCTTCAAGGAAGAAGACTCTATATTTGAAGAGGAGAACCACTAGAATTTTCTTCTTTCTTCTTAGACTTATACAATTTGTATAGGTGTAATTTATTCTTTGTATTCTTTTAGGAATTTGTAGAGACATAGGTGGGCCTCCTTTAAACCACAATTGGGCCTCAATATGGAATTGAAAACTCAACCAAAAACCCTAAGGAACATGTTCAAATTTGACAAAGGCATGAAGAAAGAGAAGCTTGAAGGATGAAGTCTCACATCATGTGAAAGATACCAAAAACAGGCATGATTGGGGCACTGAATTTAAGGGTTGGTGCAACCTTTAAGATGCCACTTTTCAGCCCTTTTAGTTTCACATCTCTTGTTTATTAAAGTGTCAAGGGGTTAGGCATCTATAAACAAGACTTTTTGGTGTATGTACAACTCACCTTCTTTGATGAGAATTGAAATGCTTATGAAAGCTTCTTCTTGTTATCTTAGGTCACACATGGGAATGATCTTCTCCTAATTCTTCTTCATGGATCCTTCCTTATTGATAACTTTAGCTTCAATTGTATGTTTCATCTTTACTTCTTCCTTGAATGCTTGAGGTTTTTGAAGTTGGAAGTTGAATACAACAAAAGTAAAACATTTTTAGACATGTGAGATATTGTACAAAGTGAAGAAGAGTGAGGTTAGGCAACACTCTTAGGAGGAAAATAGAGAGAGTATTGAAAATTGAGACTACTCTAGAGAGAGCTTCTAGAACAAGAAGAGGCATTTAGAAAACACTTCAATTCTTATTCATATCAAAGCTAAATTTTCAATTACATAAGCTTCCTATTTATAGACTAAAAGATAACTTGTCTTGCAAGTTTCTCAAAAACTCTCCAATAAGAACTTGACAAGTGGCAAGCCATGATTAGATAGGTTCCTCTCAATTGAGAGAGTGACATGTGACAAAGGTATCTTGAAGCCCAAGCTTCAAATACTTTCCAATGAGAAGTGGACAAATGGCAAAAGAAGCTAGGAGAAGAAGCTCCATGTGACGCCTACTTGGAGTGGCATGTGGTGCCTTCTTGGACTCATTTTTCCTAAGTGGCACCTTCTTGAAAGCTTCTTTCAAAGGTGACTGTCAACTTTTTCTTATGCTTCAAGGCCCAAAATCCTACACTAATTGGCCCAAAATCCGTACTACTTGGCCCAAAATAAATTATACACTATTTTATACAATTTTTACAAGTTGATCTCTTGTAATCTTGAAGTCATCTATAGAGTGACCTTCTCCAATTTTGGACTTGGACTCAAAAGTTTGTTTGGAGGTTCAAACAAGCCTAATTAAACCCATACTTATGATAATCTCATGATCAAGACTCTAACCCAGTGACCTCTTTATTCTTGTCTCCAGTCTTGGAGATGGGTTTGCATCACCTTGGAATAGGAGAAATTCAAGTTTCTTTTAGAAACTTGAGAAAATTTTAAGAATTTCGTCTTTCATTGCCTGGGAAAAGGTGTTTTCATAATTTTTTTGTTGTTTTGTTCATATGCTAAACCATAATAGACTGATGTATAAAAGTTAGATGTGTTTTGTTGTACAAAACAATTTTTTTTTGTTTTAAAACTTTGTACTAAAATTGCTCTATTTAATGCTTATATTTCTTTGTTATAATCTATACTAGATTTGCTTTGTAATTAAATGATAAAAGGTTATATCTTCTTTATGTAATCTGCCTAATGAGAATTTAGTTTAAAATTTAACGGTTTGACCACCTATCAAACCCGAACGTTTATATACATATATGTATATGTGTATATACATATACATATACACATACATATATATACATATATATGAGTTTCTTTTTGAAAATCTTATTGTTAAAATTTAATTTGTTGAACCTAGTTTTTAAAACTATCATGTTTCAACTTTATTATTTTAAGCAACATTAAAAAAGGGAGAGTGTTAGAGAAAAATCGAACACCGATGATTTTGATTACATGCTAGAAACAACAAAGCATAAAACATGGTCATGCTTCATTTGTAAGATGGTAGCCTTTGTTCAAAATAGATCATGTAAGACGCAAATGTTTTGTCTATTAGATGACAAAATACCATGCAATCTTGTTTTTATGTCTGATAAGCATTAATATGCTCAAACGATGCACACATAGTCTTAACCTAACATGGTAATTCACGAATATCTTTATGCTTATTCTATATTGTAGGGAATGTCTCTTTCTTATGTCTAACCAAGAAGATCCACACAAAAGGAATATGTCATATCAACGATTTATTGGTACATGAGATAAAGCGACTTTGGTGCAACAACTCCTTAGTGCAAGTTTTTTCAACCATAGAAAAGACTATAAGCTTCATATGACTTTATGCTTTACACAAATTCAAGTAAAGACACTCTGTCCAAGAAGAGATTAAGTATATACAACTATCTCCATGTTGGTTAAAGAAGAGAAAGGCATTTAATGCATGCATGTATTACATTTTCTTCTACCTCCAAGTTGCTTAAATGCAAGGAAGACGTTCAAGTGAGTTTGAAACAGCTCAACAACTAGAAAAGAATTTGCAATGACTATTTTCTTCAATGCTTATATAAAACTATCCTTCTAGAAGAAGAGCAACAAGTTCGAATTGCAAATATACTAAAATGTTACGAACATTTTATGTTCATTAAATAGCTTTGTAAGAACAAAATAATGTTCATTTAGCAAACTAGAAGAGAGTATTTAACTTTATAAATGTCAAAAGACGCAACCCGTCTTAAGTGAACAACCTTGTGATATTTTTTTTATCAAACCATAGACAACTTCTTTGTCTTAGTTAGGAGTGGCTTGTTGATATAATACTCAATATTTAGTTAAAAGTGGCTAAGTGTTAAAGAATACTTAACAGGTTAGCCAGAAGTGGCTACGAGACAAAAGAATACTTAGTTGTATCTTGCAACATTAGACATAACTTGCATTATCAAATAAACCAATATAAAGACATCTTGAATAATTTCTTCACTCCTTATACTTTTATATTGCATGTTATCATTTGTGCACTAATAAAAGAAGGAGATTTCTTATAACTAAGTTTGTGAAAATCTTTGTCTATTCGTTTGACTAATATAAACCTATCTTTTGATTTTACACCTTCAAATAGTACTCTGAAAATTTTCAAAAAGTTTATAAAACACAATTTAATACTCCCTTATTATGTTTCACAAACTTTTATATTAGCATGTCTCCTACACCCATGCAGTTCCCATCTCATACACCCATGATCCAAACTCCTTTTATGCAATGTAAAAGCAGTGGCGGCTCAAGGCTTCAGGAGGCCTAAAGCTAATAAAAAAAAATGAGGCCTTTTTTAAATTAATAAAATAATTAAATTTATGATATTTTTATCTAAAATTTATTTTTCGAGCTTTTTGTGATGCAAAATTATCTATTAAATTATCATAATTAATTTCATTCAAAAAA
>Ga0209489_106054_pt1 | contig 19978 bp, 9 predicted proteins | sample SiratrowhiteBW_FD_187527 | JGI IMG/M metagenome (GOLD analysis project Ga0209489, IMG submission 187527) | Root nodule microbial communities of legume samples collected from California, USA - Siratro white BW (SPAdes) (version 2) | ecosystem: Host-associated > Plants > Roots > Nodule | place: USA...
AAATAAAAAAAAAAAAAAAACCATTTGGTAATGGAAAAAATGTTAATAGATATTAGAGACTAATTTGAAAGAGATATAAAATTTTGAGGGACCAAAAACCTAATTATCAATAGAGTATTTCATTTAACAAACAAAGTGGATGGACAAACCCCTAAGACTTATAAAATAACAAGTTTCAAATACTGTTTTGTATACCATGACAAACTTCCGGATGGGCCACAGCTGCAGTTTTCTTAAATTTCCAATAACATATGCACTCCAATTTTTTTCATAGCAATGCAGGGTATTTCATTCGTAAAATAAGCAAGAAAGTCAGCCAGTTTTCAAATTATTATGCGTTTTAATTGGGAAAAACTACATTATTTTGATACGCAACTAACACATGAAAATAACTTGAAATACATTCATCTATTCACAACTTCTGTTCTCTTGATGGGATGTCGAATACTGTAAAAATACATAGTAGAAAAATGGGCTTAAAACACATTTATAGTAGTTTGTTCTGACAATGGAATACCTGATGTTGCTAATGACAACCATGTAAACTCCATGTGCTACACTGGTTGCTATTACGGGTAAATTCTCAGCCTGGGCAGCAAATGTTTTATTAACAGCCTTCTTTACATTGATCAACGCATTTGTTATAGTTATACCAACCTGAAAAGGCATTGCCACCAGTCAAATTACGGAGAGGACGCCCAAGGTATATCTCAGATCCCGTTTGTTGATATTATTCCGCTTATAGAACTTCACTATGATGGATGAGTGTATTTAGTACAATAGAAACAGTTTCTTCTTGGGAATATGTAGCCTGTATGCCTCATAAGAACCACACTACAACATGCTTGAGAGGAACAGGTGACATGTCTCTAAAATAAATTTGTAAAATGTATTTTTATGTCCTCTAATGTACTTAATGATGCATCTAAACTTACTCTTTCATGATTTTTATTTGTTTTTGAATTAGGGTATTCTTCAATTGGGAGTCAAAAGATGAATTTCTTGGAATACTGAAATCAATTTAAGTAGTTGACCTTTTCTACACACATTTTCCATACACACTAATCAAGGACCAACTCCTAATCACATGTTAAAGAACAAAGCTATCTACTAACTATGTCACACCATATTGCTTTACATACTTAGTTGTTAGTCTCAATGTCTTCTACGTGAAGTAACTCACTGTTATATGGCTAAATACATAATCTAGTCTCAAAGCAAGCACTCAGCAAAACTTTTATATCAGTCTAGGAAACAGAGTGAAATAGGAACAAACAGCAACAAAAATTCTACTTGTTGAATGTAGCTGGCTTAGCCAATATTTTCTATTATTTGTTATTATTTCTATCTACAAATAAATAATCCTATGCAGTATTTTACACAAGGAAGATTAATCTTATATTTTATTTTTCTTTATCCTCAACACTAATCAATATAATACTTCTCCATTAACTTAAATCTTAAACTGTGATACCTAAAAGCTCAATCCAACTGTCAAAACAATGAAACCATTGCAGGAAGTCTAACCTAAATTAATTTTTGCTTTTCCGTATATTATGAAGATCAGCACAACTACAATTGCAAGGACCAAGGCCAAGTTTCGTAGTAGCAGAATTTTTTTGAATTTGCCAAAAGGCTATAACAAGCTAAAAGGGCATTCTGTAAACAAATAATGTGCTAATTTACCAATGCAGAGCTGGAGCCAACAACAAATAGCTTTGCACCGTTACGCTGCATAAGAGACGGAGATGATCCTCATTTAAAAGGAAAAATTATGTGACTTGCTTTAAATGATCCAAGACATACCACTATAGCACCTATTCTTTGTAGAAGGGTATACGATGTTCCAGGTAAAGCCACCTGTAGAGATTATTAACTTCTAATCATATACAGTGTATAACTCAAATCATAAAAAAATTGAAAAAGAAGAAATGCAGAAAGCTGAAGAGTGTTAACCTGAAAAGCATTATCAGGACAACCATAGAATAATTTAGTAATGGGTCCAGCACTGACTGCAAGGGGAGGTTTGAGAGACACAGTAGGTGCAGGAAACCACACAAGTAGAAAACCTGTTACAATGCCTGTTACCTAAAATAAATTTAAAATCTGAATTAGGTGGTTCCCAAGTGCTTACATAAAAGAACAGGGCAACATACAAATTGAGTTTCACAAGAGTGCAAAGTGTTGGTTAAAATATGATTAGTACAAAAAAATAATTGAGACCACGTGCTTCTAGGCACGAAAAATAAACAACGCGGATTGACTTTAGATGAAGTATTAGGGTAATTTTGGACAAGCTTCTCCAAAAAGGTTTTTAGGAGAGAAAGATAAGAAGAAAATTTAATTAACTTCTTCATAAACTATAATGGGCATATGCACAAATTAAAAACAAAAATTTAGAGGAATTGGTTCGAGAGAACTCTTACCAATTAATTTGTTCATAAGTTCATTATAACTTAGGAAGAAGCCAATTTAGTTTATCCTCCTATTTTTTTGTCATAAAAGTCCTTATGGAGAAACTTTAAGTCTTGTAAGTAAAAGAATATAATTCAATTAATTGTTGATCTCAATCTGCTAATTGGAAACCTAGAGTGTAGTAGTTCACAAACTCAGCAAAACTTAAGATAGAAGACATAAAGCTGACACAGTATAGTTGCAAAAAATTTATTTTCTAATCTCTATACTTTTTTTTTTCACATGGTTAATCTCCATACTTAGAAACATTCATTTTAAACATTGAACACCATTTTTAATTATTTTACTCCTTATTTATACCATTTTAATATAGTATCTGCCAGAAGGACTACAAGATTAAAAGTGATATTGGTTTGAGCTAAAGAAAAGAATATTTATAAGAATTAAAGTTTTTTTTTAATTAGAGTAACCAAGCATGCAATTAAATCTTCAAAGTAATAACATTTTCAATTGCAAGCCTAAAAAGTGATGAAGTTAGAAAAAATTTAAAATTCTTTTGTTAGATTACTCTAGAAAAAATATTATATCTAGGCGATAAACATACCACATTCGCAACAACAAAATCCAGCTCCTTATTGAAGTTTTCCTTACGGCGCTCGAACTCTGCAGCTGCCTGGAAGCACACAGCATATCCATTACAGATTGATCATTTGTAATATAGACGCTTCACTAAAAGACACTATATGTTATTATATTCATGGCACGATTGTGTACAGAAACTATCTTATATTCATGACTGGTGAAAATCACAATCGATGGCTTTGAAGGCCTTAGTTAATTCATAGTATAATCTCCCTTTGCCATATGTTTTTCTGTTCAGATCAAGCAAATTATATTTTACAGTTATAGGAATACAATCAAAAGAGATGTTAGAAATTTATAGAAGAGATCTTGACAAATAGTAGAGATTTTATTTCATTTGACATACTAGTTACATGGATTGATAATCTATTTATAGTTACATGGATTGGTAATACACTTCATTAAACTCTAAATGTTCATAATATCAGTGACGCTTCAAATCTTTAGCAATTACATAAAATTAATGTCCTTCAATACATACTAACTTAGAAGCCTTCACTGAAACGTTTTATTTTCGAACTATTATTTCTAACATCCTCCATATTAAGAAAATCCTCAACGGTTTTCTACACACAAAGTTTTGAGATGTTTGGTGAAAATATCTGCAACTTGGTCTTGTATCTTCCCATCAACTAGTTCCACCTTTTTCTTGACAATCTTTTTCTTAAACTTAAATGTCCACTTTACTTCAATTGCTTTATGACCATCAAGTATATCTAATGGTTGCATGACTATTTCACTCTTCATCAAAGATGCAATAATTCTTAAATAAATATAAATTCAATTCATATGAGAGAAAAAAAATCTAATATATTCGCACAGAAGAAGAAATTAAAGTTGGATGAAAGAAAAACCTTGGTGAAGATGATAACACCACTTTCGATGAGAAGCTTGGCTAAGAACAAATCATCTGCGAGCAACCTTTCCCTGAACCCTCGGAATTTGAGCAACCACCGCATCACAGCTGACTGTTCCAACTGGAAGAACCTCCGCATTATCGAACCGGGAACCCTCCCCGCTGCAACTGCCGCCGCCAAGTCTTCCGGCAAACTCTCCAGCCGCCGGCCGTCCTCCGCCAACGCCACCATCGCCTCTTCCCTATTGCGGCCCCTTTCCTCGTCTTCATCACCGCCGCCACCACCCCTATCACCGTTGCCACCGCCACTCCCCGACGAGTTGCCACCATTCCGGTGAGCGGAGACGGCGGTGGCTGTAGTGTGGAGGAAATGGGTGGTGGTGAAAGTGGATATTTTGAGTTTAAAAGGAAAGAAGAGGAGAGTTGGATGAGGTGGCAGAGAGGGGTTGTTACAGTGAGAGAAGAATGGTGTGGAGAGACTGAAGAAGGAAGCTACAGCCATACGGTGACGTTTAAAAAATGGAGGGAGAGAAGTGAGAGATGATAAGGTAGTAGATAATTCGGGAACTTTAAAATTTGAGGTATAATTATTAAAACAAATAATAATTCAAAAAACATATATTTTTTTAATTTTAAATAATTCTTTTATACTAATTAAAGTTTATTATTTAAAAAAATAATTTTTTAAATATAATTTTCTTTGTTTAAAATAAAAAATTTCAAATACTTTTTTTTATTCTACTCCTATAATAATAATAATAATAATAATAATTTTCAAGTTTCATCAAAAAAAATTATTTTTAGTCATTTAATAAATTGTTAAACTAATGTTTCAAAATACTAAGTTAAATTTGAAATATATATATATATGCTTTGCAATGCATTTTAAAATAGTTTAAATACTCATTTTAGACTTTACTCATGGATAATTATGATATGATATATTTCTTTTACGTTTTTTTAGTCTATTTTATTGAATTTTTATGTTAATCTTCATTAACAATAAAAAACTATATTAAAAAGATAAATGAAACAACACAAATTAATTTTCATTTTCATTATATTATTTTATTTATAATCTAAATTAATTTTAATTTCATTGATTACTTTAAAACATATTAATTATTTAATAATTTTTTATTTTATATTAAAATTAATTTTAATAGAAAATATTTAATTATATTTTTTGATAATATTAAAATATTTATCAATTAAATAAATGGATTTAAATTTTAAAATTTATATTTATATATTTGAATATTTATTTTATGTAAAACAAAATAGCAAAACGTAATGGTAAATAAGTTCAATTTCATAAAGAAATGTAACATGAGTGTAATTTTAGTTGTTTATTAAGCTTTCAGTTTTGCCTTCATAATTTGTTTTATAAATTTTGAAATCAATATTTATTTATGAATTTTGTTTCTCTAAAATACTTCTTTTTGTATTTTACCGTTCTTAAATTTCAATTCACTTTACTTAATTATCATATTTATTTTATAAATCTCATAATTTTTTTCGCCTCGTATTATATATTAGACTTCAAAATAAATAGTAGGGAAAAAAATTATAAGAGTCAATATCAAAACCTTTTCATTTTATAAGTATTAAAATCATATTTAAATCTTGTTTTATTAGATAAAAGAAAGTAAAACACTCTATTAGATGAAATATTATAACAAATTTTAATATTAAATAATACCTCATTTATGTTTAAACTCACTCTAACTTAATTTTAAAATAAATATTATATAATACTTAATATTAATTTTTGAATTATATTATAAGTGAAAAAAAAATGGATTATAATCTCATCACTAAATATAGAATAAAAAATATCTTAAAAGAATAAAGACGTAAATCTTATATCTTACATGTAGATAGAATGTCCAAATTCACCAATGGTATATACACGTATCAACATTTAATGTATGTATACTATATAAAAAAAATGATATTTTGACAATACTGTTCATCCTACCCCATTTGATATTTTTCTGTGGTACACTTCTTTTCGTGCTGGTAGTAAGAAAGAAATGTGGTATTTATTTGGCTTTCGTGGTTTGACTTTGTCTTTTTTTAAGGGATAAATACGTCATTGACTTTAGAAAGGGCTTAGAAAGGAAGCGTTAAATTGAGAGGGAAACGAAATTCTCGTTTAACATTGTCTGCGTGAATTGAATGAGAGAGAACAAAGAAGAGAGCAACCTACATTTGTCGTTATCACTATTGTCACTTTCGTGTTTCCAGCCGTGTGTTCGTCTTCTGTCATCCAAGGTAAGGAGTTCTATATGTTTTTCTCTATAAACCACTTAGGTCATCGTAAAAATAATTTCTTGGTGCATTTTCTCTTGCTGTATTTTATATCTGGTACATGTATGTTTAAAAATCATTTCTTGGTGTGTTTTGGCTTGCTGGTCTTTGCATCTGATACATGTATATGTTTAAAAATCGTTTTTTTTTTGTGTTTTGGTTGCTGGTTTTTGCATTTGTGCCTCGTTTATGTTTAAAAATCGTTTCTTGTTTTTTTTGTGGTTGCTAGTTTCCATCTCTGCTTTGTTTATGTATGGCAATGTCCTCCTCCTAACAAAAAAAACCACTTCTTGGAGGTTTTATGTTCGTAGTTTTCATGTCTACTACATGTATGCCAAAGTCCTGCAAACCACTTAAGTCAACAGAATAAATCATTGCCTGTTGGGTTTACCACACCTTGCTGGTTTCCACCTCTGAGGCCTGTATGTATGCCAAAGTCGTACTCGGCAAACCACTTATGTCAACAGAGTAAACCATTTCGTGTTGGGTTTTCCACACATTGTTGGTTTTCACCTTTGAGGCATGTATGTATGCCAAAGTGATACTCAGCGAACCACTTAGTTCAACAGCATAAACCATTGCCTTTTGGGTTTTCCACACCTTGGTTGCTTCCACCTCTAAGGCATGTATGTATGCCAAAGTGATACTCAACAAATCACTTAGTTTAACAGAGTAAACCATTGCCTGTTGGGTTTTCCACACCTTGCTGGTTTTCACCTCTAAGGCATGTATGTATGTCAAAGTCATACTCAGTTAACCACTTAGGTCAACATAGTAAACCATTGCATGTTGGGTTTTCCACACTTTGCTGGTTTCCCACTATGAGGCATGTATGGATGCCAAAGTCCTACTCAATGAACCACTTAGGTTAACAGAGTAAACCATTGTGTGTTGGGTTTTCACACTTTGTTGGTTTTCATCTTTAAGGCATATATGTATGCGAATGTCCTTTCGACAGTTGTCATTGTGATGCTGGTTTGTGAAAAAAATCATTTCTTGGTGTGTTTTTTGTCTTGTTGGTTTTTGTTTGAGTTTTATTGATATGTATGTAAGTCAATGTCCTCCTCCTTACAAAAAAAAAAAAAATCACTTCTTGGGGATTTTAAGTTGGTGGTTCTTATCTCTGCTACATGTATGTCAATGTCGTACTCCGTGAAACACTTAGGTTAACACAGTAAACCATTCCTTGTTCAGTTTTTCACACCTTTCTGGTTTCCATCTCTAAGGCATGTATGTATGCAAATGTCGTGTTCACCGAACCACGTAGGTGACCAAAGTAAATCACTTCTTGGTTTGTTTTTCCTCATAATTTTTTTCCTCATAATACGAGACGTCACAAAATATCAAGCCTCGGTCTTCACATCACGATGTTGGGTCTTCCTCTTACCATGCATAGTTTCATGATTAGTCATTTGGTAAATCAAGTCACTCCGATATTCCTCCACCTCCACCAACAACATTCATGGACCATTATCCTCACATGTCATTCCAAGCTCTTATCAACCAGGTTCCATCTACATACAACATTTTCTTTCTCAAATGCCTAGTTTTTTCACATCAACCAAATTTGTTTGCAACCTCATCATTCACCTATCCATCTACATTTCATCTTTATTATTGGCTCACAATGCACGCACTGCACCTACATGGTTAGCAACAGAACAACGACAACAACGACAATTCAGGACCACCTCATCACACGAGACAAGACCCAGGAGACAAAGAAGAAGACCTTCGTGTGACACCTCATCACATAAATAAATAATTTCATATTGTAATTAATAATAAACTTCTATATTTTACTATTTACCATTTACATATATTTCCTTTCTACCTTTTCTAATATTTGAATTTATTTACTCTTAAAATACAGTTATATACACTCAAATAGTCAAATTTAACTTAATACTTAAATTAACATGAACTTTTTTTATCATATTTACTAAATCATAACTTCAAATATAACAATATTGTAAAAATTAAGTTGCTCATTTTTTTTTTATATCAAACTAACCACTTTTACTTTAACTAAACTTATACTACCAATTAATTTTTAATTTTTATAAACATTTCTTCTATACACTAATCATCCAAATTTCTCAAACAATAATCATTAATAATCATTCCAATTTTTAAATCATTACATTTAACGAAAATTTGTTCAATAATTTCACAAAAAACTATAATTATCTTCAAACAAATAAGTAATTCAAACAAAAATCATTAGTAATTATTCCAATTTTTAAATTCATTACATTTAACGAAAATTTATTCAATAATTTCTCAAAAAACTATATAATTATCTTCAAACAAATAAGTAATTCAACTTGTTCTTCGTTAACTAATTAATTTTCTTTTACTAACAATCACATGATGTGATTAAAATCTTTCAAATTATTTATAAATAATTGTCTGATTACAACATTACCTATTACGAAACAAATTGTGTAACTAAATAAAAAATGTTAACATATCAACTTAATTAACAATATTATGTAACTAAATAGAAAATTAACATATCAACTCAATTAACAATATGTAATTAACCTCTAAAACATGTCAATTATAATTAATTTCAACATTTTGCATTCATCCAATACATCATGCAAGCAAAAGGTCAGAAATTCATCCATCGTTCGTCCAAAACGCCAAAAGCGGGTTCAAAAAATAAAAGCATTGAAATCGTGGTCCACTCACACGATTTCAATAATATTGAAATTGTACGCCACCCACACAATTTCAGTAATACCATGTCCCACCCACACAATTTTTGTGTAATTACTACAAGGCAAAAATCTTGTTGTCTTCACACGCTTTCAATTAACATGACTTAATTCTTACAAAAAGGTTAAGTGAAATCATACAAAGGAGGCATGATATCACCCTTAATATTAAACTTGTGTTATCTTCTCACAATTTTATTTTCTAGTAATTGAAATCATGTAAAAGGAGTATGATTTCTGCCACCTATACACGATCTAATGTTCTTACAAGAGACCGGTTAGCTCCAACAACAACAAAGTCTTCGGTCGTTCCTGATACTCCTGTGTTCCAGCCAGGTTCTTCTATTCTTTTTAAAGTCCATAGTCCCGAAAGGGGGTCCTGCAGGCACTCCAACGCTCAAGTCAGTTTAAGGTCCGAGTAGTGCAGGTGATTAAGATTAGAGTTAAAAAATACCTTATGCCTGGAGATAGAGTTCCTATTTATAGGTGTTGCGGTGGACCTAGAGTGTTTGAGCCATAGGGTCCAGTCCAACATAGGTCCAACTATTATGGTCCTTTCTAATTTGAATTCATCGTATCGTATTCTTCCACATGTCTTACTTAAAAGACTGTCTCATGTTGCTAGTCAATGGCGTGTGTCACTTGGCAATCAGCGCGTGAATGAGATAACCCTACCCGATCGATCGAGATGAACATTTGGTATACCGTGATCATCTCGATATACCAAAAAGACATATACAAATATAATTTGATTATTATGTCTAATCGACCGTATAGTACACATAATAAAAGTATTTTTTATTTTTACTTATTTGTAGTAAAAATAAACCATTTTGTAAATTTTACCAAAAATAATTATTACGAAAAAAAAATTATAAGAGTCAATATCAAAACCTTTTCATTTTATAAGTATTAAAATCATATTTAAATATTGTTTTATTAGTAGAAGAAAGTTAAACCCTCTATTATATGAAATATTATAATAAACTCTAATATTAAACAGTACATCATTTATGTTTAAACTCGCCCAACTTAGTTTAAAAGATAAATCTTTATGAATATAATATGATATTTAATATTAAGTTTCGAATTATTCTATAAATGAAAACAAATCGATTATAATGTTATGAGTAAATATAGAATAAAAAAATTATCTTAAAACAATACATATATCTGTATTTAATGCATGTCTATTACATACTTTATACACTTTTTTTCTCTCACATAACATATCTTCTAAATCTTATCTTTTATTTCCTTTCTAAATACAGAAAAGATAATAAGTATATATCAATCATTTTCGTTATAAAAATCAACTGTATTCTGAGCTCTTCGCAGGACCCAGACGAGTGAGGCCACACTTCTTTACCCATAATTTAAGTGGAGATAATGCAAGCCACGTGGCTCATTTTAACACCACTCCTTTTTTGTATCCAGAAGGTTGTGCTAAAATATCTCACTATCACACCTTTATAAATGCATAATAATGCAAACTACGTGATTCCTTTAACGCTGCAATTTGTCATTCACTCAACAGAGCACCACACTGAACCGACAAAGCTCAGAGCAGAAGAAGATAACCCAGAATGAGTACCGGCGCTGGACAAGTCGTGTGTGTCACCGGCGCTTCCGGTTACATCGCTTCCTGGCTCGTCAAGCTTCTTCTCGAACGCGGTTACACTGTTAAGGCCACTGTTCGCGACCCAAGTATGTGTTTTTCTTCTTCTAGAATTTTTGTTTTCGTCGATGATTATTTGTGGTGACGGTGATGCATTCCTATTTCAAACCTTAAAGATTGGATGAAATGTGATGTGCAGATGATCCCAGAAAGGTAGAGCACTTGGTTAAACTTGAGGGTGCCAAGGAGAGATTGCAGCTGGTGAAGGCGAATCTTCTAGAAGAAGGTTCCTTTGACTCTGCCGTTCAAGGTTGTCACGCTGTTTTTCACACTGCTTCTCCCTTTTTTAACGATCCCAAGGACCCCCAGGTTTGTTTCGTTTGCTATTCCATCTGGGCATTTTTTTTTATCTGTGGATTATTGATATTATGTTTTTACTTTACGTATTTCAGACTGAGTTGTTGGATCCAGCTATTAAGGGGACTCTCAATGTTCTGAAATCGTGTGTGAAGTCTACCACGCTGAAACGCGTCGTTTTAACTTCTTCTATTGCTGCAGTTTCGTTCAACGACAGGCCTAAAAACCCTGACGTGGTGGTTGACGAGACTTGGTATTCCGACCCTGAATACTGCAAGAGAAATGGGGTATGTGCTGTTTTCCCTAATAAACTTCCATTACATGTTAATCCTTACTACCGAGATTAAACATCATTGGAGAACCACACAAATAGTATATATGATAAAGTTTTGTGCTTTTCACAACATAGCTAAAGTTTTTCCTATTAAGTTTTGATGTTAAAGCCAATGGTTTAAAATCCCGGATAGAGGTGCATAGCATACAAGTAGTAGCTTTCTTAACCAAAGCATACAAGTAAACACCAGCAATTATTTTAGTTTCATCCCATGTGAACACAAGATATTGCTTCATATGTTTAAATTCTGTTTGTAGTAATTTTGAGATTATGGAGTCCTTGTTCACTTATTCTCGTGCGCTGCACTACTAAAAATTTGATCTGCTTCTCTCGTTTTGTTCATATGACATGAGAACAGCTCAATAGTTGTAATACTTATATGCATTGGACAATTGCTACTGAACTAATATTATGTTACCTTGTTCTTCATATTTCTTGATGTTTCCTATTTATGTGTAGATATGGTATAACCTCTCAAAGACTTTGGCCGAAGATGCTGCCTGGAAATTTGCCAAAGAAAACAATATTGACTTGGTTACAATGAACCCGGCATTGGTTGTTGGACCTCTCTTGCAACCAGTACTTAACACTAGTTCTGCTTTTGTTTTAGAGTTTGTCAATGGTAATTAGTATTGTAAATTATGCTCTAAAATTTCTATATTTGATTCAATTCTTAGATAATTGAAGAAACTGTTCCATCGCCTTGATACAGGTTCATCGACATATAAGAATATAACTTTGGGATGGGTGGACGTGAGAGATGTTGCACTGGCCCATGTTCTAGCATATGAGAATCCTTCGGCTAATGGAAGATATTTACTTGTTGAGAGAGTGGCACACTTCTCAGAGGCTGTGAAGATGTTACGGAAATCCTACCCAACATTAAAACTTCCAGAGAAGTGAGTATAATTATTTTGGTAGTTTCAAGATTGCATATACTTCATCTAAAACGTGAACAAAAATTCCCAGCCGTTGTACGTTACTATTTAGTGCTTTGTTACTTGCTTGAAAACTGAGTTTAAGTGTCAGAAATGCATTCAGCCTTGGTGATCTGAACATGTATTTTGTATATGCATTACTCATACACATTGAAGTCTAGGTGCATATTTGAGGTACTTGGTTGCACCGTAATCTAGTGACTAGCTAGCACTTTCCACTGTTTCACGTCTCCAATATATATCTGTAGTTATGCTAACTTGTGCACAACTTTTCATTTGGAATTTACTACTGAATTATATGTTCCTGAGACGAGGCCAAGAAAAAAAAAATATAGGTTTTTCCATGTTATTTTGTATGAAACACTCATTAGGTTATGGGGCCCAACGGGACCTTTCATTCGGCGGTCTAAATTTGTTTTGCATATTTATAATTATAAGTAATTCGAGTTTTTCCTGTTTTTGATTTTTTTAATATGGTTTCACTCTGTCAACTATATTAACAGGTGCGTAGATGATAAGGAACCTGAGCCAGTATTTCAGGTTTCGAAGGAAAAGGCAAAGAGCTTGGGAATTGAATTTACTCCTTTGGAAGTGAGCCTCAAGGATACTGTGGAAAGCTTGAAGGAAAAGAATTTCGTCAAATTTTAAGTCGTTACCCTTAAACAAACGTGGAAACTTGTTGACTTGGCGTCATGCTTATGAATAAATGTATTGAAAAATAAGACTTAATTCAGGACTGATAAGTACTGAAATAAGTTAATCTTGGTGTAGTTTGTACCAGTGACAATTAAGTTTTCATTATAGTTGTATCCTCTTTAGAAAAATGTCTGTTGCAACTAATGCTTTTATTTGTATAATTTATGGCTCTAATGGAAAGTTGAGTAGGTAGGTTCAATATTGATTGCTAGTTGAATATAGCAAACATAGGAAAGTAGGATATTTTGAATTTGGGATAGCCATGTGTGTGAAGCGGAAGCATTTTAAACAGTACATAGCTTTTACCAATTTTCGTGGTTGGAATTAGAAATAGCCTTACTGCTTTTACCAATTTAAAGGGGACTCATTGTTCTGAAATCGTTTGGGAACTAGTCAAGTCGGTTTTGCTAGTTTTTTTTTTTTTATCAATCGTGATTAAAACACAATCTAAAAGTTTATAAAAAAGTATTCATCTGAAAAGTATATGGCTTAACTGTTCCAACCCTACCTCTCCACCTGTTCTATCTTTTAACTGATTTTATTTTCTTATTTTGATATGAATTTTTTCTTTTATCTTTTTTGTTACGCTTTTTCTCATTGTGCTTTCACTGTATTTTATTTTGTTAAATCTCCTGCTTCTTCACGTCCCTATCTTTTTCATCTTTGTTGTCTTTCTCAATTTATGAACAAAAAGTTCTATCAAAAATGTCGAAATTCTTCATTTTTCATATGTAACGCTTGATGAAATTTATGCATCTCCATGAATTTTGTAAATCATACCATTTAATTTGTCATATGATTCAGGTAATAAAATGATGTACTTACAGAAATATGTAATGTGAAAGGAAGTTTTTTAAACGAATTGTGACCCAATTTGTCTGATCCTTGTTATTCTAACTACCATGAATTTGGGTAAGTCATACTTTTAATAACAATTTTAAAATGAAGAACTTCTATTTAGAAACACAACTTATAATTTAATTTTCTACATCATTTTAAAGTCGCACATTTTGAAGAAAATATTATGTTTGGTGAAGTTGAGTTTAGTAAGATGAGTTATAATTTCTATTTTGGAAAGGTGAGAAGAAGAATTCTTAACCTTTCAAAATTGATTCAATTTGTTTTAATCCTTATTGTTTCTAAAATTAAAATATAATATGATTTCGAATTTATCATAGAATATTTTTGTCTCAGTTAATTGTTAAAAATGAAGACATTCTTGGAATCAATTCAAAAATTGTGTTCTTCGCAAATTATATATCTGGTTTGGGGAAATATGATATTACGGTCTAATTATTAAATTAATTAATTAAAAATTAAATAAAGATGTTAATTAAACCTAATCAATGTTTAATTGTTTGAATTCATAAGGAAACAATTTGAATTTGATCAAATGAAATTGTGTTGCTACCGTCAAAGTTTTGAAATTTTGCATTTTTTGAATATCTTTATTTCTATCAAATTCGAATTGAACTGAAGTATTTTTAAAGCATCACTATTCCTCTGTTAAGCTCTATTTTTGGAAACTTTCGAGACGCTACTAGCTTCGTACAAACTCATTACAGAATCCTTTCAAACTTCGTTTATAGTGGTTTAATAAAATTAATTGTGCTTCAAATTCAAATAAGTTTACTTTGCCTCAACGTTCCAGTTCCAGTTTTTACAGATTTGGAACTTATTCAAATTCTCATAAATCAGACCATTCTTGTTATGGAATGCTGTTACGTGTTTAATTTCAATATATTTCATGTTTTGTTAAAGTATCATTCAACTTCTTATAAATTTGGTTTTTTAATTTCTTCATCACATATCAATAATGTTCTTTGATGATTTGAGCAAGTACTTCAAACTAAATCCAGTCAAACATACATAATTGTCATGCAATATTTTAACGATTTTATTTAAGCAAAATATATTTTAAAATTCATTCTGACGTTATGTCAAGCCAATAAATTATTTTTATTTAATTAAAAGATAATAAAAAATTGAAATAATAATTTTGAATCTAAAAGTTTTAAATATAATGATTTGTTAAAAGCTATAAAATTTTACATTTGTGTTAGAAAAATGAAATTAGTTTTGTTTTAAAATATAATGATTATATATATATATATATATATATATATATATATACGTTTTAATAATGTAATATTATTTGTAATTCTTTTAAAATTGTAATTATAATTATAATTATTATTATAAAAAGAAGTTTGTCCATAAGTTTATGGTCCGGTTCAATTTAAATTCCTTTATTCCACGTGTTAAAAGAATATGTTAGAAAGTGTTTTATTCTATTCCGACGACAATTTTTAGAATGTGGCCCACTTATTGGGTTGCCTTATTTGGTTAAGTCTACTTTGATGCCTACACAAATTATGCTAATGTGAGGACCATTTTGATGCTTCTAAAATATATGTGAATTTTTACCATTTAAACACGTGTTCAACTCGTATCAAGTTTAAATATGTTTCTAAGTAGATTTTGTTTGTTTTTCGGATGTGTTTGAATCTCTAATATTTTTATAATTCGTGCTTAGTCATTATTATTATTATTATTATTATTATTATTATTATTATTATTATTATTATTATTATTAATATTAGTTAGTTCGTTAGTTTTAGGGGTGTTTAGAATCAAATCTATCCAGAAAGAAAATGGAAAATCAGTCCAAAAAATTAATAACTAATTAAATAAAAAATATTTAGATTGATTTTTTTTTCATAATTGAGTGTTTCAGTTTAGTGTGGTTTGAGCTTCGAAACCGATTCAAACCAAATGGAAGCAAGTTTTATAATAATAGTAGTTAATTTTAGAGGTGTTTATAATTGAATCTATTAACAAAAAATTGATAATTGATTAAATCTAAAATATTTAGATTTTTTTTTTATAATCAAGTGCTCCAGTTTAGTCTCTGGTTTGATACTTCAACCGACCCAATACAAATAAAGGTAAAATCAATTACTTTAATATTGTAATATTATTTAGCACTTTACTCGTACGAGATGTAATAAAGAAAAATCTAATGTTTTTAATTTAGTTCATGTATGAAAATATGTAGTATTTCTTGTTAAGTATGTTTAACATATAAGTGACATGGAAGAAGAATTGTCATGACAACATTAATATTTCATTGTCAATGTTAAAATAGGTTAAATACATGAGGATAAATTGCTGAATTATGTATTTAATTCTTTTAAAAAAAAAGTCATAAATTAACTTTTGTTGAGTCCATGGAGACATTTTTTAATTATGATAGATTTTCTTTTGAAATTTTTGTAATAACATCTCAAGATCTTTTTGTAGATGCAATTTACTTTAGACAAATCTTTGTAAACTCTTCTCAAAATCTTAGTTCGATAAAAACTAATCTTCTTATCTTATATAAACATTAATAATATCCAAAATAAAGAAATGAAGATAATTTAAAGAATAAGAAATTTATATTTTAGACTCGGTCTAACTTTTTATTAATATATAAAATTTCTTTTAGTAGATTAATATTATAAGAATACAAATAAATAGTATTTAAACTTTAATTATTATTGGCTAATATTGAATTTTTGTTGTAACTATCTCTGGTTAAACATAAAGTATTATTTAAAATATAATTATTCATAATTAAGATTGAGTATTTTTCAGAATACAATCATTCTTGGATAAAATTGATTTGATAACAATACTTCTCTCGCTAAAGATTGAATATATTTTGAACAACAATCATTCGTGACTAAAATTAAGTATTATTTGAACAATATTTACTCTTAGTTAAAAGTGGATATTCTTTTGAAAACAATTGTTTTTGACTAAGTTAAATATTCTTTAGAGAATAACCATTTTTTATGCAAATCCAAAGCTTTACAATCAAAGTGATTTAAAAAAAATTAGATTGCTCACTAAGTGTATGTTTGGTTGAATTGATTTGAGAATTGGCTGACCTAATTTGAGAGGATGGATGAGGACCGATTTGCAGGATGATATCTTCGCTAACATGAAGATATTTGAAGGGTTGGAACTTGAAATTACAAAATAGCCCTCATAAATGAGGTGGAAATTACTAAATACCCTTGTAAACATATATAACAATTAATGGTATCATGTATATATTAATAAGAGTATTTAATTTTAAATAATTACTTTTAATTAAATTTTATCTATTAATATTCTTTATTTTAAATTTAAGTATATCTTTCATTTGTTTTAGTCAATTTAAGTAGACTGTTTATATACTTTTTATTATAACTTATTAATATTTTTATAGAAATAAAATAAGAATTCAAAAAATTTGTATTTAATCTCTTAGAAATATAGTAAAAAAATATTTAACTTTTTAAGTAGGAGAATTAATAAAAAAGTAAATTTGAAAAACATTGCAAACTATTTTTATTTAGACTAATAGCTTTAAAAGTTTCAATTTAAGTAAAATGTAAAAATAATTTATACTTACAAAAACAACAGTAAATTTCAATAAAAAAAAGTAGTTTAGATTGTAAGAATTTTTTTTTTACCAGTTAATTATAATTTAGACTAAATTGTATATTTTAATAGAATAATAAATTTGTGATTTTATTGCATTATTTAGAATTTATGTTTAATTTTAAATAATTTAGAAGATATGTTTTAAATAATTTTAGTAATATTTTTTTATATTAAAATCAATTTAATTCAATTCATTTTAATTTTTACCATCTTATTTCACAAGGGTTAATTAGTATTTTCAGAAATATATCAATTGAAAAAATAAAAACAAATGTATAACATATGTCAAATCATTCCCAAACTTTCATAATCCATCTCCTCAAATCCCTTCAAATCTTACCATTCATCCCTTAGGTTGTGTTTGGTTGGACTGATTTGAGGGGATTTACTGTTCAAGAAGATGAATTTGAGGGGATGAAGGTTGTTTGGTTGACCTGATTTGGGAGGATGGATGAGGAGAGATTTGCAGGATTGGATCTTCGCTCATCGAAAGAGATTTGCAGGGATTTGAAGGAATAAAGATCGAAATTACGAAATTGTCCTTATAAATGAAGTGGAAATTACGAAATAGCCTTGATTTTGGAAATTACAAAACACTTCTTTAAGTGGGTTTAGGGTTAGTAACAATGTATATATTATATATGAAAAATAAACTAATTTATACCTAATTCTTCAAATAATTGATTTTAATAATTATATATATTTTTTTCATTCATAATACTTTCTTTTTTTCCAAAACAGCTATAATATAATTAATCTCCCTTCAATCTACCCATACTCAATACAATCTATCCATTCATAATTATATTATTGACCTAAAATAATTAAATCACTAAAAATTGTTTACTTTATTAAAGAAATAATAAAAGTATATTTAAATATTATATTGTTTTTTATTTATTCTTTTTTTTTATCAATGAAAATATGTTTACTTAATGTTTAATTGAAGTAAATAAAAAATATATATATTTTTGTCTCCTTATTTAATTCAATATATATGATGAAATTGAGAAGAGAAGATGTTATTTAAAATATTTTTTATTCATTAAAAAAAACAGTTTTATTTTCTTTTAAATGTAAAATTATTAACACATAAAAATAAGGATGTTCAAGGGTTGGATTAATTAAAATCATTATCAACCTACTAAAAAAAATATCTACTTAGTTAATTCAGTTTCTATATTTTTTATATTAAAATCAATTTAATCTAATTCATTTTAATTTTTTACCATCTTATGTCACAAGGGTTAATTAGTAATTTCAGAAATATATCAATTGAAAAAATAAAAACAAATCTATAACATCTATCAAATCAATTCCAAACTTTCATAATTAATCCCCTCAAATCCCTTCAAATCTTACCATTCATCCATTAATCCAAACAACCCTCTCATCTACACACAATCCACTCAAATCCCTTCAAATCCATCCTCTCAAATCCACTCCCTCAACCAAACAAAGCCTTAATCCAAACAATCTTTTCATCTCCACACAATCTACTCAAATTTCTTCAAATCCATCTTCTCAAATCCACTCTCCCAACCAAATAAAGCCTAAAAAAAAATGTTGTATTTTATGATAGATACAATATTTCAGTCATTTTATTAAATTTCTCTTGAACACTAATAATGTTCTTATGATCATTATTGTTGTAAGATTTCCATCAACCTTCTTTCTTTTTCATAAATATATTATATATAAATAGATTGAGAAGAAAATAATTATTACAAATTATTGTGAGGATCTTCCTCTGTTACTCTTTTTTTCTTTTTTTGCATTTGAGCATATATTTTTGAAGTTTCAGGAAACATTAATATTCTTAACTAAAGATTAATTAAATGTGTGTGACTTAAAAAGGAGTTTAAAGGTAAGAGAAGTTTCTCTTTATCAAGTTAAAGCTAAAAAAATATGTATATTTAAGCAATATTGATATTTTATAAAAAAGTTGTTTGTATGTAATAACTTTCAACATATTTTTCAACAAATGCTGAAGTTGACAAGATTTTGTTAGATGTTTTGAATGCGAGATTTTTTTAAAAAAAGAAGAGAAGTATACACTTATTATACTGACATGTGTGTGTGCAATGAAAAGCTTACCGGACGGTAGAACGGATCATTTTCACTCTTAAGTTACCGCAAATCATCTCATCCACACACATATGTCACGTTTTTCTTTCACTCGTGAACAGTACTCACCTTATCCAAACCTACTGTAACCAAGATAACGACACGCCAGATGTTTCTTCTAAAAGCCTCTCCCTTTTTAGTAATGTATTCAACCAACACTTTTTCTACTGGAAAACGCCACTCTGAGAATCAGTGAACACACCACCACAACAATCAACAGAGAATCACTTCAGAGCAGAAGAAGATAATCCAGAATGAGCACCGGAGCTGGACAAGTAGTGTGTGTTACCGGCGCTTCCGGTTACGTCGCTTCCTGGCTCGTCAAGTTTCTTCTCCAATGCGGTTACACTGTTAAGGCCACTGTTCGCGACCCAAGTATGTGTTATTTTTTTCTTCTATGGTTTTTGTTTTCCTCCGTGAATATTTGTGGTAATGGTGATACATTACTACTTCGAACGTTAAAGATTGGACAAAATGTGATGT
>Ga0209489_106059_pt1 | contig 19959 bp, 15 predicted proteins | sample SiratrowhiteBW_FD_187527 | JGI IMG/M metagenome (GOLD analysis project Ga0209489, IMG submission 187527) | Root nodule microbial communities of legume samples collected from California, USA - Siratro white BW (SPAdes) (version 2) | ecosystem: Host-associated > Plants > Roots > Nodule | place...
AAAAAAAAAAAACACACACACAAGATGTGTGATGTACAAAATATTTATGTAAAACACCTATCACTTTTTATTGATTAAGTCAAATTTTTTATTTTATAGTTATTCAATGACTCATTTTTGGTTGAAGGATGTAGATATGCAAGACATTAAGATACAACGAGCTTCATATTTTTAAGTCTTTTGATAAGTTATAGATTTATTTAGTATATTGAAGTATACATGCAAATGTTGTATTTTAGTCACTTTTTATACAATATTTCTTCTTACATCAAATGTTTATATATATGTGAATGATAATGAGATAGATAACTTATCCTTATATTGTAAATATATACTTTTTATACCATATTTGTAATGTAAACATTTGATTATTCAATTCTTAATTTGTAGTTAAGATCAATGGCTATATAATTTTGTTTAACTATAAATGAACTAGTATGTCTGAAAATTATATTGTTATACGCACGTGAATAATATTAATATGTATAAAGAAAAATTTCTACAATAACTAGTTTTTTTATATAAAAGTATACTTTTATGATGCTTACTGTACAATTATTATAGTAAACCAAACTTTCTATGATCGTTATATCTTCACCTATCATAGAAAGTACTATATAAAAACTAACTTTAACACATACTATAATGGTTATGCCTCCTCTCCTCATAGATTAGACTTTCTATGACGGTTCACATCATAATCGTTATATAAGGTGACATCTAAAACAAATATTTTACATTGGTTTCACATACTATGATATGTTTGGAAATAATCATAATAGTAAATCAAAATTTCTATGATGATTGTAGTTAAAACTATCATAAAAAGTTATGTAAAAAATTATATTTTACACATTTTTTATGGTTTATGTACAACTAATATAGTAAATTAAATTTTTTTATGATGGTTGCAAATTAAAATAAAAAAATTAAAACCTTCTATGTCAGCGTGTAATTATATCGGATTGGAAACCAATATAAAAAGTTTCATCAGTAATCGTGACCCTACCAATATCTCTTTTATTTTACAATTTGTTTTTTACCCTCTAACCATAATAATATATAAACGGAAAATTTTTATTTTTGAAATTTAACAATATACATCCTTAACAAAACAAAAACGAATGAAGTACAAAATAAGTTATGTTTAACTATTAAAATATTTTTAATTTTAATTACCTACATTAAATTTGCAAAAAAGGAAATTGTCTAGAGATTTGAAATAATTTCATCTTTTTTTCGTTTTGAAAACCCAACCCACTATTAAATGCTAGGTCTATTTATAACTATTAAGTCTTTAAAAAAAATCACATGTTTAATGTTATATATAATGATTATAAACAAATCAAGATATCTAAATCTCTTACAAATATCATGATAAATATTGTATTTTTTTATTGATTAAAACAAACTTTGGGAAATGCTTATGAAATTATCATTGTCACTTATTTTGGTAAAATCTTGATGGTATGTATCTAAACTAATGGTTTAAGAGAGGGAGGTTGTGAACTTAATTTTTTCACACTAATCTAATGGATAATATAAGTTAGGTATGTATATTTCAAATTAGGATGCAAAATCATGGTTAAGGAGTTGGTGACATTTTCTTTTTCATCCTGGAAAACTCCTTTATACTTAGTTAAACTTTAAAGTTGAATTTGTAAAGTGATAAAGAAATGTAGTTATTAACAAGATTGTTCCATTGAGTACTACTATATCTAATCCCCTACATTTTTAATTTGTAGTTCTTTTTCTAACCTGAAGAAATTAACTATTCTAGTAAAATGCATGCAATTAAGTCTATATAGTATGTCAAGTTCATTATAATTATTCAATCATAAAGCATTTCATTTACACACACAAAATGATACGACATTCTCAAAAGTGTACGAATTCGATTTCCCCTTTGAAAAAATTGATGGTTCTTGGGATATATTTGCCCAAACATGTATACTTGAAATTATTTTTTGATGGAGATATTTCATGCAAAATGCACAAAGCTTGAAGCAAAATAGCATGGGAATAGGCTCCCCCCCTTGCCGCTGATCATCATTAAAAATATGCTAAACGTCATTAAAGCAAGCGTGATTAGTACCAAATTGTTATTAATCAATGTGTCCTCACATGCTTTGTGAGTCATAGTGTGTTAGTTCTTGGCAGTTCCAACGTAATCAGAGTAATTAAAAATAAAACATGTTGACTCATGATGCATCAGCATGCACACCAAAGGTACCTATTAGCCTATACATGATTGTGAATCTGTGTGCTTCTCTGTTTTATGTTAAATGTAAAATTTTAAAAAATTAAAAAACAGATGAAAACAAAAGTCTCTTTCAGATTAAAACAATAGTACAATTTTTATGGCATTTTCAGTACATACTAATTAAACAATTTTTGTTCACCAAATGTCTCTTTGTTCACAAACAATACCAAATAATAAATGTTTTCATTCACTTTCCTCCTGGAAGTGAAATGGGAACAAAGGCAAAATTGAATCCAAAAGTGATTATGAACCGTGAAAATAAAATAATGCAATTAGCGTCAGAAAATCATCTCCAATTGTGATTGTTGAATGAGTATATGTGGTGGAATGGGTGCCATGTATTAGATGTTCTATTTTAAAGTTGTTTTTTCCCTATTGAAAGTCAATTTTGTAATGATATGTGAAAGGCACAAAAGATTTTTACCTGAAATTTTATCGAAATTATATAAATCTTAGATAATAACCATAAAATTAAGAAAACAATTACACTTATCTTTCTAAAATAAATTCAAATGACATTCACACTTTATTTATTTTAAATAAATATTCATCATTATTACGTTATTAATAAATAACATTCATCTCTTATTAGTAATATTTATATTTGTTTATATTTTTAATAAATTGATATTCATTTTGTTTATTTTCTTTTAAAATAGTATATTCTCTAAAATTTCAAAAATCTAAAAATATAAAAGTTAAAGTTTTAAAATAATTAAATATTTTTCTTATAAACAAATTTTAAATAATTTAATCATATTTTCAAATGGTATTTACACATTATGAGAACAACCCATCTTTCAGAAATTCTTATTCGATTCTCACTATTTGTGGAAATTGGTAAAACCAATAACAACAATAACATGGGACAAAAAGGTTACATCACACCCTAATTTCAAAATAGGCATCTATCTTTCTTATGTTATTAAGAGTGGCAATCATATTCTTTATTTTGTTTATATTTATACGTGTATTAAAACCCTTTGTAAATATAATAATTTAATAAATTTAAATATTTTATTTTATATTAAAATAATATTTTTTAAGACATATAATTTTTTAATTTGTATAAGATAATTTATAATTTAATGATACTATAAGTTTTATGAAATTTTCAATATATAATAATAAAACTATTGTATACAAAAATATTTATTTCTACATTTAAAAGCTTTATTTTTTATTTTTATAACTTTTTTATTCACATTTTAGTCAATATGATTTTTTTAATAAAATAAAGAAGGAAAATGGCTACTTTATTAAAATATACGAAACTAATATCTATTTCAAAACTAAAAGTGTGGAAATATTATTTTATTAAAAAAATATGAAAATTTATTTTAAAACTAGAGAATATAAATATTATTAGCATGTCATAATAGAAATACATTTTCCCCTACATATACAGAAGCAATCAATTAAAAAAACTCTTTAATATAATTATAAAGTAATTATAATAATAAATAAAAATTTAGTATATATAAATAACACTTTCCTATTAGATTAGCATGTCTATACATTATTTATGACAAAAGTAAATAAAATAGGACTTTCCATTTATGGTAATTTACTTTCTCTTGGAGTCTAAGGTGGTTGTATAGATCCAAATATTTATTTTAAAATATTAACAATGGACAATTCATTAATATATGCCAAAGTAGTTAGGTTAAAACTTTTGTGAAAAATATGTTTACATGAATAATTTAAATATTTTTAATGGTATTAAATGGATAGATTAATATAATTGTCTATATGGTAATGAGAGGTAGAGGTAGACATTTTGTTTTCTTCACCAAAAAGTCTATAGTTGAATCATGTTAAACAAGTTTACATTCTTGAAAAAAATCATTGAAGGAGACAAAGTTTATTTCAATAATTGTTAGATGTCTAAAGATCTTTCTTTAAAGAATATTAAGTTTAATTTATTTGTTTCTTAAAAAAAAAAAAAAAGGAAAAGGTGAAGATTCGATGTGGTCCCTTATTCAACGTATTTCGCATTTGACAACAGAAAAATATTTACCCAACACAAAAAACTGCTAACTGCACAGATGGAGAGAATCTTAGGAAACTAAAGCATATTCCATCTTCTGCAGTAATAATTAGGTTCGATTAAAACAATAAAATGAAAAAAAAAATATTTTTTTAGGCACGTAAAAATGACTCTATTTTCCTATATAAAGCCACCACTATGTGCACACTTTATGATAAACCCTGTGTCTCACTTTTTGATCAATTTTTCATTTGGTGTGATCTTCCTCTTCCTCGTACACAGGTACCATATTGGATTCCAACCACTTGTTGATTTCATGGGTCATGCCAAAGTCATATGTTTCATGTTTTCTGGTTCCCCACGTGTTGTGTTGCAATAGGCATTCTTTTTGAGTTTGGTTGTAGTAATAATACTTGTATCACCCTGCACGTGTCATCCATTCGTCGTATCATAGAAGTCAATTTCATCATTAATTGCGGGCCGTGGAAAGAATCTATGGATGTTGTGTTGATTCGGCCCTTGGTTTTAGTTTCATAGTTTCCATTGTTTTTTTATTTGTTCTTGTGGGGTTATTGGTTGGATTTTTATGATCACAGTTGAAGGGACTGAAAGCTAACAATGGCGAACCGGAACATGGAAAAGATGGCATCCATTGATGCACAGCTTCGGCAATTGGCTCCTGCCAAAGTGAGTGAGGATGACAAACTCATTGAGTATGATGCCCTTCTGCTGGATCGGTTCCTTGATATTCTGCAGGATTTACACGGGGAGGATCTGAAAGAAACAGTGAGTTTTTTTATGTCTTTGTTGTTAGATTTCGGTTTGATTTGGTTGCACATTGTTTGGTCTCTCATGTCCCTATTTGTTGTGAAAGTCTGATACTGGTTTGGTGAGAGAAAACATGGGACTTGCATGGACAGATTTTGATTACTGGGTCAGGGGTGTGGGTTTGGAGAGTTTTAAGGGAAAATAGCTCTTGATATGTTCTTGTAGTCAAGAGAAAGGCCTTTGCATTATGGATTCTAGAGGGTGATATTCATTGATCAAAATCATGTGAACAATATTTTTTTTATTTTATATTTTAAATAACTTTTTGTATTTGGAATGGAATCTAATCAATCAAGAAAAATAATTCATATATTGTTTGAGGGTAAAATTTAAAGGATTAAACATCTATTGGTGGTTGATAATGGCCTAATATCAGGTGATTCAGTAGATTGTTTTAGCAAGTAAGATACACTTTTGTGTACATTGTTTTAGCTTTCTGATGAGTATATACCCTGTTATAGCCATATCATTGTTCAATATGGGGAGTTTCAACAAGTTTGAATATGTGTTTGACTTACCTCTAAGGATACAAAAGTACAAAACTTGACCAACTAGATTTTGACTGGGGTGCACTTTGTCTTAGTGATTGAATGTCAAGTACTACTCAGAAGATAGATATGTAATCAGTAAAATAAAGGGAACAATCTGGGGGTATATTGTCAAATCCTTAGTTTGGCTGATTTATATACTGGATTTTATATGTTCTTTCATTGACATTTATGAGATGGAAAACTGTTTCACATGATGGTTAAGTAAATGTTCTTGTGCAGGTTCAAGAAGTGTACGAACTTTCGGCTGAATATGAAGGAAAGCATGACCCTAAGAAACTGGAAGAACTTGGAAAAGTGATAACTAGTTTGGAAGCAGGGGACTCTATTGTTGTTGCCAAGTCCTTTTCCCACATGCTTAACTTGGCCAACTTGGCTGAGGAGGTCCAGATTTCTCGCCGCCGTAGGAACAAGTTGAAGAAGGGGGATTTTGCAGATGAGAACAATGCAACTACAGAATCAGACATTGAAGAAACTCTCAAGAAACTTGTATTTGACTTGAAGAAGTCTCCCCAGGAAGTTTTTGATGCACTGAAAAACCAGACTGTTGATCTGGTTCTCACTGCTCATCCTACTCAATCAATTCGTAGATCTTTGCTTCAAAAGCATGCAAGGTTTGATATAAAATGTAGTATTTTTCAGCTTCTTCATTACTCAATTTTGTATTTTCTTTGTTCAAGTTGATTCAACCAAAATTGAGCTTTCTGGTTTTCATCTGCATTGCAGGATAAGGAATTATTTATCTAAATTGTATGCCAAAGACATAACTCCTGATGATAAGCAGGAGCTTGATGAGGCCCTGCAAAGGGAGGTAAGTATCAAACCATTAGGATTTTGTTCGTTGGTTTAACCATTATCTTTTTATCACATCAATGCCTTTGTTTGGAGTAAATTCTGCAGAAGAAGAAATGTTGAAGGTGAAAAGAAACAAAGGCTCTATTGAGTCAATGACATTGTTGACAATTTTCTTTTGTTAATTTTGTCTATGTTGTGTAGATTCAAGCTGCTTTCCGTACAGATGAAATCAGGAGGACTCCTCCAACACCACAAGATGAGATGAGAGCAGGGATGAGCTACTTCCATGAAACAATTTGGAACGGTGTTCCCAGATTTCTGCGCCGTGTTGATACAGCTTTGAACAATATAGGAATTAAGGAGCGTGTTCCTTATAATGCTCCCCTTATTCAATTTTCTTCTTGGATGGGGGGTGATCGTGATGGTATTAGTCTTATATGAGATGAAAAATTAGTACTACATATTATCTTAGAATACTGGACAAATGGAAGTAAATGCAAATTTTATGTTTCAATATGATACAGGTAATCCAAGAGTAACTCCTGAGGTGACAAGAGATGTTTGCTTATTGGCTAGAATGATGGCTGCTAATTTGTACTATTCCCAGATAGAAGATCTCATGTTTGAAGTAATCCATAGCTCTTTCATACATTAAAAGTTATCATTGTGGATGGTTTATTACTCTTCAATCGTTTTGCTGATTTTCCTTCTTGTTTCTGTAGCTCTCTATGTGGCGCTGCAACGATGAACTACGCGTTCGTGCAGATGAGGTTCACAGGTCTTCTAATAAAGATGAAGTTGCAAAACACTATATAGGTGTTTGCCATACTCTTTCTTTAAACTTGTGTTATATACTTTATTTTGTATGAAGCTATAAACAAAGGGTCACGTCCGAATGGAACAAACTGCTGTCTAGTTGTGTCTATTATCTAAATGGTGAAAATATGTTGGTTAGTTTACTTGTGTGATAATTTTTTCTTCCTTCATTATACAGAATTTTGGAAAAAGGTTCCCACAAACGAACCATATCGTGTGATACTTGGTGAAGTGAGGGATAGGCTCTATCAGACTCGTGAGCGTTCACGCCATTTACTAGCTAATGGTTACTCTGACATTCCAGAGGAAAACACTTTCACCAGTGTTGAGGAGGTACATCCATAGTTTTTGCTTTCCAGTACTATTACTAGCTATGTTTTTTTGTTGACATTTAGTTAGCTAACAAGTTGGTTTTTGGTTGAAAGAATTTATGTTTTCCTTGATAATTTTAGGGACACTAACTAAAGTTAATTTGTGTAGTTCCTGCAACCTCTTGAACTTTGTTACAGATCACTGTGTGCTTGTGGTGATCGAGCAATTGCTGATGGAAGCCTGCTTGATTTCTTGAGACAAGTCTCCACTTTTGGACTGTCAATAGTAAGGCTTGATATCAGGCAAGAGTCAGATCGTCACACTGATGTGTTGGATGCCATTACCAAACACTTGGAAATTGGCTCCTACCAGGAATGGTCTGAGGAGAAAAGACAGGAATGGTTGTTGTCCGAATTAAGTGGCAAAAGGCCTCTATTTGGACCTGATCTTCCTCAAACTGAAGAAATTAGGGATGTTTTGGACACATTTCATGTGATAGCTGAACTACCACCAGATAACTTCGGAGCCTATATCATATCAATGGCAACAGCACCATCTGATGTGCTGGCAGTTGAGCTTCTACAACGTGAATGTCATGTCAAGCATCCATTGAGAGTTGTGCCATTGTTTGAAAAGCTAGCTGATCTAGAGGCTGCTCCAGCTGCTTTGGCACGGTTGTTCTCTGTAGACTGGTACAAGAATAGGATCGATGGGAAGCAAGAAGTGATGATTGGATACTCAGATTCAGGAAAAGATGCTGGGAGGTTCTCTGCAGCATGGCAGCTATACAAGGCTCAAGAGGAACTCATAAAGGTTGCTAAGAAATTTGGTATTAAGCTAACCATGTTCCATGGTCGTGGTGGAACTGTTGGAAGAGGAGGTGGACCTACTCATCTTGCTATTCTGTCTCAACCTCCGGACACAATCCATGGATCACTTCGTGTGACAGTCCAAGGTGAAGTTATTGAGCAGTGCTTTGGAGAACAACACTTGTGTTTTAGAACACTTCAACGTTTCACTGCTGCCACTCTAGAACATGGCATGAACCCCCCAATTTCTCCAAAACCAGAATGGCGTGCTATGATGGATCAGATGGCGGTCATTTCTACTGAGGAATACCGATCTATTGTGTTCAAGGAACCGCGCTTTGTTGAGTATTTCCGCCTGGTAAGAACCACATTTAGTAAACACTTTTAAGTACTTGTTCATCATGTTCTTATTAGATGACATAAGAGCTTACTCATAAACTTGATTGTGAAACTTTGAAATAAGTTAAGGAAATAGCTCATGCACTTATATGTTGTCATTCAATCACAAATTGGTATGTATGTTAAGTTTGTTGACTTAAAGTCATATTTATCATGATTTCTGATTGATTGACAGTGTAAGTTTTTTAACACCAAAAGGTCAAATTTAAAAATGTCATTTAATTGTTTAAATGATGAAAATCACAATCAACTATGTTTGATGTATCATGTAGGCTACACCAGAGTTGGAGTATGGCAGGATGAATATTGGAAGTCGACCAGCAAAGAGAAGGCCTAGTGGAGGCATTGAAACACTGCGTGCAATACCTTGGATCTTTGCATGGACGCAAACAAGGTTTCATCTTCCAGTGTGGCTAGGCTTTGGAGCAGCATTTAAAACAGTCATTCAGAAAAATTCTAAGAATCTCAGCATGCTGCGAGAGATGTACAACCAATGGCCCTTCTTTAGGGTCACAATTGATTTGGTGGAAATGGTGTTTGCCAAAGGAGATCCAGAAATCGCGGCTCTGAATGATAGGCTCCTTGTTTCAAAGGATCTCTGGCCGTTTGGAGATCAATTGAGGAACAAATATGAAGAAACCAAGAAACTCCTACTTCAGGTAATTCTAAAAAACCTTCAACATTTTATAGTTTTGAGCTATGAAGCTCGTACACTCCATTTTAGACAGCATATTTTGTATTCGACACACATATCAGACATTGACGAAACTCGTACGACACTCGTACGACACTCGGTGAAGTATCCAATTTAAAAGACACCGTTTTTTCACAAGATGATGATATTTGTTTTGTGGTGAACGTGTAGGTGGCTGGACACAAGGAGATTCTTGAAGGGGACCCCTACTTGAAGCAAAGACTGAGACTTCGTCATTCTCCCATTACTACCCTCAATGTTTTCCAAGCTTACACATTGAAACGTATCCGTGATCCTAACTACAAGGTGAAGGTGCGACCCCGCATATCAAAGGAGTCGGCAGAGACAAGCAAATCAGCTGATGAACTTATAAAACTGAACCCAACAAGTGAGTATGGCCCTGGTTTGGAAGACACCCTCATTCTCACTATGAAGGGTATTGCTGCTGGCATGCAGAACACTGGTTAGCTTTCAGGCATTTTCCCTTTCATTATGTATCAAGATATAGCATAAAGCACTGAAAGTGAGTGCTGTCCTTTTGTTTCTCAGATACACTTTTTTTTTGTTTTGTTATTATGCTACGCCACCTCTCTGTACCATTTGGTATGCTGCTCTACAATTCTACAAGAGCTAGCTACCACACTAATGAGTCAATGTCATTTATCGTGTCATGTTTCAACGTGGAAATTGTGTTTGGTTTGCTACTCATATCACCTTTTTATCTGCGTTCCAAGTCCTAGGATGTTTTGTTTTGCTGTGTTTGATATCATTAAATCAGGAGAATATGTCTGGTTTTGTTTATGTACACGGTATGAGTTTGAATTCTGGCAATTTCAAGTATTTTACGATAAAAAAATATATATTTGTGTAAGATTTAATCGTTAATCACATCAATCTAAAATTAACTTTAACTAAACTTATTTGTGTAGAATTAATTTTATTCAAAAACAATTTTTGCAACACTTATCTAAATATATTGAATGCTCAGTTTTATAGATGGTGAAGGATGGATGAATTCAATGTTTCCATGGAAAAATTATTTTTATAGCTTTTATCTTTTTATACTAATATATTATTTAAAGAGCGTCCAAGGATCTTAATTAAAAAAACTTGGTTTAATATCAGTTTAAATCAATAACATGTAAAGATTACTTTTCCCTTTTTATCATCTCATCTATTATGAATATATTTTAATAAAATTTATGATTATTATATTTAATATAAGTAGAAGGATGTAATGATATCTAAGAAACAAAAGTTTGTATAAAAAAAACTGAAAAAGCTTACCGTACAAGAGGGAAGCCTATCACATATATAGGCATAGACCACTCATGCAAATCGAAGTCTCATACATGCATAAGGAGAAAATCATGTATGTTATGTAGCACTGTCAACATTTTCCTTTAAATTTATAGTAGGATTAAAAACGATCATAAGTTATATCTATTATCCTATACAAAGAGGAGCCAGAATCACGTTTGGTGAGCAGCAACTTGAAAACTTGCTGAAAAAATCATCAGCTTCAAACGCTTTCGTTGAACCTGATCTTGAATCAGGTGTAAATCAAGCTAAAAGTATTTACATCTTGGTTGCATGATAAGATTGGCAGTAAGAAAAATAATCTATGAAGTATAAATACGGACACAGATACGAATACAATACAGATACGGATACGTAGACACATGTAATCTCTAAAATATAAGAATATGGGACACGTATCTATATATTACATCACTATGAATTATATTAAAAAGTCATCTATCAATAAAATTAGCCAAATATAACAAAAAATTAAATCCAATTCATTTATCTAAAATCTAAAAAAGTTAAAAAAACATGTATAATTTAAATATTTTTTATTATATATAAGATTTGTATCTTATCTTTATAATATGTTTATGAATTTTTAGAAAATTAGTGTACTAGTCCCTTTTAAAATTATGTTAAATTCATGTTAGAATTATCATATACCTAAAAAGTTGTTTTCTGAATTGGCACTTCACCAATACGTGTCCTACGAGTGTCGTATGCGTGTCAGTGTTCGATACGTGTCAGACACGAGACACGCCACCTAAAATGAAGTGTAAAGTTGTCAAAATATATCATGGGTAGTACAAAGATGATTCGAAATTCAGTAAAAAGAGAAGTTTTTCATGTAATTTTAGCAATCCAATACTCAGTATTACTTGAAAACAACTTTCTTTTTGTGTGAAACCCACTATTAAGATAAATACAAATACTCAGTGATGGATTTCCCTGTATGCATGCTGAAACTAATAAAAAAAAGTTTCATTCTGTATTGAAGAAGAAGATTGTGATTCATTGTGTTTACAAGATATCCCGAAATGTGTTTGAGAACTTTTCAATGATATTCCTATTAGTAAACTTGTTAACAAATTAAGACACTTCAATCTAGTAATCAATAAATATTGTAGGTAGGTTAGGATGAAACTATAAGAGTTAATTTGGGATTGAAATCAAACATTTTCACTTTTTATAAAAGATTTTTAATAAAAAATATTGGCTTGACAATCATGTTTTTATTACAACTCTATGCCAACACTTTGATGACGTGGTTGAGGACAAAAATAATATGTTATCGCAAACTTAATTTGAATGACACAACTATGTGTTTGAAAGGCCAAATGTTTTAACAACATAATGTAAGACTAAACAATAAAGATTGAAGATAAGTGAAGAATATCGTCTCTAATCCAAAAGATTTTAATAATACAAAAATAATACAAAAATAATACAAAAAAATCTTAGATTTTTTAATGTAAAATGTTTTCAAAAACATAAAAATGAGACATAATATCATGATATCATCAATATAAATAAGAATAAAAATAACATAATTATCTCAAAATACAGTAATAAAAAAAATCACTAATAAGATTCAAATCGTATTGATAAAAATTTAACAAAGTGTTTGAATGACCGGAAAATTTGTATGAAACAATATATAATCTTCTTAAGCTTTGGAATCATAAGAAACAAATACTTAAAAATTGTTGCATGTAAATTGTTTATGCTTTAAGTTCTCGTTTAAAAAACATTGTTAATATCCATTTAATGAATAAGTCACCGTCAATAAATTACCTACTTTTGTCAGAACGAGGTGAATAATATAAGTTTGAAAATATAACCTTTTAATTTTAGAATCAGAACTCTAACAATTATACACGTACCTATATATAACGATACTTCAATATGCATATTTATATAATTACAAGAACACATTTTCATACGTATCTATTCCAATATTCAAATAAAAGTGGTACTAAAATTAATTCCCTTTGTCTAATATGTTTACTAGAAAAATATCTTCTAAAAAACCACTGTGCTTCTATAAAAGCTTAAATCCCTACATTAAAAATACCTCTCCTTAATCAAAAACTCAGATAAAAGATGAATCGCAAATAGAAGGAAATAAATTACTCAAATAAGATATCTTATATATTATTGACTTATCTTAATATATTATTACTATCAAGAAATTATAATATATTTAAAATATATACAATACCAGAATCCAAAGTTTTACAAAAAAAATTGGGAGAGAATTAAATTTCTAATGAAACTAAGAATGAATGTTTATAATACTTTTTGTAAACTTTTTATGTTTTATCTATTTTAAAATTTATATGTCAAGAAAATTTTACTTTTACATTTGTAACCATTTTAAAATATTACATTTATGTTTTAATTGTTTAAAAATATTATACTGCGATTTTTTTAAAATTATATAAATGTTAAAAGTTAGAATTGAAGTAATTTTGTAAAACCTGGTTAGATGTTATTTTATTTCTTCTAATTATTACTCCCATCTGTAATTTTGATATGTCTCTTAAGTTTATTTTGTACAAATTAAGAAATATAATAATTTTTAAAACTTTTAATAAAATAGTTATAACATCTTTATTTTACTTATTTTTCATTTCATTTAACACAATAAATATATATAAATTATTGTAGTAACTAAAAAGTAAACTAGAAAAAAATGTATTACTGAAAAAAATTGAAAGGAAAAAGAACAGACAAAATAGAACAATGTTGTTTTTAAATTGAGAAATAAAAAGCAACTGTACAAGTAATTAAATTAATAAAAGTAAAAAAAAAAGAAAAAGAAAATAAAGACACAGCAGAGACAAAAGTGAAGAATTTGCTTTGCGAGGAAGGCAGTGTTTGGGAGAAAAGTTTTGAATCCCTTGGAAGAGTGTGTTTAGTGTGAGGAAGAAGAAGAAGAAGAAGAAGTTCCAATCCATTTTCATTTCAAAATCGTAATGGCCCTCTCCGCCGTGAGACAGAGACGCTCCGAGGCGTCTGATCCGTCGCCATCGCAACCGTACACGAAGCTGGACAAGCCTAAGCAATCGGAGGAAAAAGGCGACAAAGGGTTGGGGTGGTTTTTTCCGTTCGTGGCTCTTGGATTTTTGAGGTACATGAGCGCCACTTCCAACATCATCCACGATTGCGACGAAGTCTTCAATTACTGGGAGCCCCTTCATTACCTTCTCTACAAAACTGGCTTCCAAACATGGGAATACAGGTATCAAAAAAAGTTGTACTTTTTTCTAGCTGGGTTCATTTTTGGGAAGACGGGTATTGGGAGAAGAGAAAAAGTTTTGATTTTGATTATTGGGTGTGCGTTTGGGTAAACAATTTAAGTAAATGCTTATTGAATTAGTTAGTCGCTTCCTTTGCCTAAACTTCTCTTTACTCACTTATTAAAGAAGAAAATAAGAATGTAAAATGATTTGGACTTCTTCCATAAACTAAAATTAGCTTATGCACCTGGACTTTGGATGAGTTAGATGAAAGCTTTTATAAAATTTGCATGCACAAGTTAGTTTTAACTAATGACTTCCTAGAAGTGATTATGGAGATGTTTATTTAGACTGCTGAAATGTATAATAAATTGCTTATATAATTGAAGAGGAAATAAAGTTAAAAAAAATCGAAGAGGAAATGAAGTTGATTTGTTTTCAAGAAGATGTAAGGATGGTAAGCTCTCTCAAAATATTTTCATAAGTGCTTACGTTGTAAGATAACTCCAAATTGGTAGTAAATACATTCTTCCATATGCACCCTTAATTGCTTGTAGATGAGAGGAAAAAGGGTTATTTTTATGATGCCTTTATTGGGTTTTATCTGTAACTTGCTAGAAATTAATTAAAGACTGAGAAGAAAATTCATTAGTTTCAGTTCAGGTCATGGTTTTGATAAATGACAAGTGGTGTGTGCATGGTTGCAGTTCACAGTATGCTCTTCGGTCATATTTATACCTTTTATTTCATGAAATTGTGGGTCGACCAGCTTCATGGTGGTTTAGTGAAGACAAAGTAAGTTTCCTGCTGTGTTTAGTTGTTGAATTGTTTAAGATTGGAGGTGGAAGTGTTTATGCTTTTCATGTTACCATTGTCTTTTTTTGTTGTAGGTGAGAGTGTTCTATGCTGTGAGATTCTTTCTGGGTCTTCTCTCTGTCACAACTGACACTGTTCTTGTGGTGGCTCTTTCGAGAAAGTACGGAAAACGACTTGCTACTTATGCACTTGCTATGATGTGCCTAACTAGTGGCTGTTTCTTTGCTAGCACTAGTAAGTGGTCAATGATTTCTTGTCATCATCTTCTCTTGCCATTATGCTACCTACCTTTGAGGGTTAATAAAGGATGGCCAAGTGCCATCTATTTCATGATTCTGCATTCTGTTGGACTTGGTTTTGCTAATGTTCTTCTTTATCAAACTCTTATGATATATAGGTTTCTTGCCGAGTTCGTTTTCTATGTATGCAATATCTCTTGCATCAGGTTTATTTCTTCTGGATAAACCTGCTTCAGCAATTTCTGTTGCTGTTGTTGGTGTGGTACTTGGCTGGCCATTCTCAATTTTGGCTTTCCTTCCGGTGACAGTATATTCTCTATCTAGAAAATTCAAAGGGGCATTTATTGCTGCGACTGTCACATCAGTTATTCTTCTTGTAAGTTGGACCCCGACCCTCCTTGCATCACCTTCTTGTAAATTATGTCTATCATCTAATGTTGAGTACAATATATACTTTTGCTTGCATCCTATGATGTTTATTAAATTTCATATTTCATGTCCTTTACAATAACAGCATATTTTATTTTCTTTTTTACAGGCATTGTCAATAGTTACAGACTTTTACTACTATGGAAAATGGACTTCATCTGTCTTGAATCTTTTAATATACAATGTCGCTGGAGGCGGTGAAAGCCATTTGTACGGGACTGAAGGGCCTCTTTATTATCTGAGGAATGGATTTAACAATTTCAACTTTTGTTTTGTTCTTGCACTGCTGTTTTTGGGGATTTTGCCTATTGCAAGAAAGAAATACGCACCAGACCTATTGATTGTGATATCTCCTATATATATTTGGCTGGGGTTTATGTCTTTGCAGCCACACAAAGAAGAAAGGTTGGGCTGAATTTTTAACCTACTCTTCTGTTACAAATTTAACCAATGATGTGATTCGAGACAGGCACTTTCTATTCACTTGCACAATGCACACACCACGTACAGTGTTATGTTTTATGTCTAGAGATTGAAATAGATATCAATCACTTATTTCCTCCTGGTTTATACTAATCTTCTGCCCTAATATAGCCTTTTTGGCAATCTCTAATATAGCCTCATTTTTAAATGTAGTGGCTTAGATGGTTTTGTTTAGATTTACAAAGGCAGACTGGTATTACCTATGAATTGGTTATAGTTAAGTTAAGAACATTGATCCTTGTTAATCGGTGGACTCGATTATAGTGAATGAGGCACTCTATTTTAAGCTGCAGTGAAGTTAACTACCATATTATGTACACTACTGCAAATTTTCTTTTGCATGTTCGCCAGCTAAGGGAAGAAGTTTGGAATAAGAAAAACTTTAAGTTCTAGTATCACAGGCATCTCTAATGTTTTGAAAGCATGTCTTCTAGATCTTCATTATATTATCAAGCCTGTCATTAATTAAAAATCAGTTTCTCAAAGTTTAGCCCTTTTCTGTTTGTATTGTTTGGATTAGTTGTTCATTAAAGGAGTTCACTTGTAGTTCTTCACTTCTAAAGAGAGGTGAGTTTTGCTCCCCCTTGGTATAAATCTATTCTAGACACTGTGAATCGGGTTTATGATCAAGATTTAGTTACCCTCTTTATTGATGTAGTAACTTTTAAGGTAATTATGCCCTTCAGAAGATAAATAATAGTGTACATGGTATTTACTTGGTATTGCTCCTTAGCTCCTGCAGTTGAGTGAATTAATTATGATTTTTGTATTTGATTGTTATTATAAAATACGGTACATTGACATGGATAACTGATTTTTTCCGCATCTGTGCATGCAGGTTCCTTTATCCAATATATCCGCTTATTTGTGTTGCTGCTTCAGCTGTTATTGAGAGCTTCCCTGATCTTTTCCGTAGCAAATATAATCCATACGAGCGTTCTATAATAGTGACAGTAAGATACCAAATTACTTGAGATGTGAAAAGATCTTTATATTTCTGATATGCAAGCAACGAATATTTTCTGGATATTTCTCTTGCTAAATGCAGGTTGCCAAAGTTATGAGACCAGTGGCTCTTAGCCTTATACTATATGCCTCTCATGCCCGTACATTTTCTTTGATTCACGGTTACTCAGCCCCATTGGAGGTTTACAAGATTTTGGAACACCATGATGCAGAAAACAGTGAGTCAAACATTTGGTGGCTTTGTTTCTATATTTATGAATGAGTATTTTGCTTATAAATGTGAACGAATGGAGTAAATGGGTCATGTGTGATATAGCCAGAGAGAAGTTAGTTTAGATAGTTATTGTTTGGAATAGTTAGGTGGTTAAAGTTGTAGGAATAGGGAATTAGGTTAAATAGGATAAGGGGGTAGAAGAGTGAGTATGCTATTTGAAAACTAAGCCTTAGATCTATTATAGAAAGGTGAAAAACCATTGTAAAATCGAAATTTGAAATTCTTGATACGAGAATGTTCTCCTTAGGTTCTTGTTTGTAATTCAACAAACACCTCCAAAGTCTTTCCTTTTACTTCTCTGTTTTTTTTTTTTTCCTAATTTTTTCCTGAAACTCGAGATGCTATATGTGGGTTCCTCATTACTCACAACATGTCATACCGAGTCTGCGATCTATAAAGAAAATGTTGTCTCTAAAAGGATTTATTGAAGGAGGGAACTCTAGGGTACTTAAAAAACTAAGGCTAATGTGATACTCAAATTTGCATATTCCTTTATGATAATTTTACATTTTTTGTGTCTGGAAACTAAATGTCTTTTAATGAACTTGGATTCTAACTGTCACTTCAACCTACATCATGACTTTCAATTACATTCAATGAATTCATTTCGTGTGCTTGCTCGCTTGCTCTAATTGCAAAATTTTGCAACGTCTTTCTTTACTTTCCTTCTCATCTTTGTGGTTCTGGTGTTGATCTCTCTTTTGCCATTATCTTCTAGTCTAGACTAAATTTTCACTATTTATTGTAAGCCTCTGTATCAAATATCCATCAAATTAGTGCTATTACGTATTTTGAGACAAAAGCATCAGAGGATATGCATCATGAAAGCCCCATCTCAATGGATATTTGATACTGAAGAAGCATCAGAATTATGTATCATTTTATTCCTTCGCATTGCAGATTCTGTACTTTGTGTTGGAAGTGAATGGCATCGTTTTCCATCATCATTTTTCATCCCGGACTATGTGGGACAAGTTCGATGGATTGACGATGGATTCCGAGGTCTTCTTCCCTTCCCATTTAATTCTACTCTAGGGGGAACTGCTTCAGCACCACCATATTTTAACAACAAAAACATGGCATCAAGCGAGCAATATGTATGTCCTCTTTAACTGTCTGTGTGTGTGTGTGTGTATATACATATATAGATGATAGGCAGCTAGCAGTTTTGATCTTCATAAATTTGAAGGGTACTCACTACTCATTGCTTTCACAGCTCCATGATGTGGATGCTTGTACTTTCCTTGTTGAGCTGCAGCTCAAACGGCCTTACCTGACTCGTGGAAGTGACTTGTCAACTTGGGAGGTAAGTCATTATTGAATTTTCTCACTTTCTCTTGTTCAATGCTAATATTTACTTTTAACTCTTCCAATATTGTTTGTGTTTCAGCCTATTGCTGCATTGCCTTATCTGGACAGAGAGCTATCACCCGCTTTGTATAGGTCTTTCTTCATTCCTTACCTTTGGCAAGGCAAGAATGTTTTTGGTACATATAAACTGCTCAAAAGAGTAACCAAATAGTTTTATTTTTGGGTATGGTGGATTAACAGCAAAACCATTTTTGTTAGACAGTAAGCTTGTAGGATTTTCCTCATCTTTTGTTGAATATTTGATTTAGTTCTAATCTGCTTAAATTTCTCCAGTGTTTTCTACTGTCATACTTTTTTCCCACTGAAGCATTCAATTTATTAATCATGTATGGATTCAGTGTGTGATGATGGGATGAGTATTTGCAAACTTGATTTTGTATGATCTTGATTTTGCCAAATTCGGTTTTGTTAAAATTGAATTTGAAGTGACTATGTTTAGAAACTTCTGTTTCAAAAGAAACCATGTGGTGAAACTTAGTACACCTCTTACAGTTCTGAATCCAATACAAAAGCTACTTTAAAGTTGCTTCTGATATAATCACGTTACAACTTCTCCTTTTTGAGACATTGCCCTACCTTAATTCCCACTTGGAGCTTCTAGAAGTGTGTTTAGGTACTTCATACTGAATTGTTGAGCTTACAAGCCCGCGTTAACGGGCTTCCATATATGCTATGTTTGGCTTTAATTTAGTGTTTGATTCGCGTTTATATAATTGATTTTGAATTATCTTGATTTTAAGTAAACGTGAGTTTGAAGTAATGTAGTTTTTTCTTTCTATAACAAGTATTAGAAAAGTGACATATTTGGAAGCTTACAATCAAAATTGATTGAGGTGTAATTTCTAAAATGAGTTTTGATGTTTATATACTTTTTTTTTTATATAAATGACTTTTTGTTTTTTTGTTGATAATTAGGTAAAATCTGCTATATGTTACAAGAATTATTTTACATATTTACATTTTTTTGTTATCTTTTTTTTCTGAGGGTATCTTAAAGATAGTACCTATTTTAGGTAAGGGTAACAAAACGTACCCTAAACTTACCGACACCCATAAAAATATCTGCAATCTTACTTAAGAGTATTTTGGTGATGCCATTTATTTGCAAATTTTACTATGTATAGGAGTTATTACAAACCACTTAATATATATACTACTTTTTTGAAAGAAATATAAGATTTTACATGTGTAAATCATTATTTTTTTTATAACTCAAATGTAAGAATAACTGTTACATAAATATATTTTTACAATATTATATAAATGACTTAAAATTACATTTTGTTTTTAACCTTATGTCTACTGTTTTTTATGTTTTTTTTTTTTTAATTATGTTTGAGTGATATACTAATACATTTTTTTTTTTTTTAATTTTTA
>Ga0209489_106060_pt1 | contig 19959 bp, 5 predicted proteins | sample SiratrowhiteBW_FD_187527 | JGI IMG/M metagenome (GOLD analysis project Ga0209489, IMG submission 187527) | Root nodule microbial communities of legume samples collected from California, USA - Siratro white BW (SPAdes) (version 2) | ecosystem: Host-associated > Plants > Roots > Nodule | place: USA...
ATATATATATATATATATATATATATATATATATATATATATATATATATATATATATATATATATATATATTAATATTAGATGGTAATAATGTGGGAGTGTTATCACATGTAAATTTTGGTTCAAGTTGTAGAGAAATGTTTTTCTTTGATTTTTATCATTTCAAACTTTTAAACTATTACTTTTGATTATCTTATATTTATTTTAAGATGGATAAGTACTATTTATTTTATCGATCTTAATAATTGTTTTAGGTGTCATATGCTAATATTATATTTGACCTTTTATTAATAGATAAAGGGTTAACTGCATTTTTTAGTCCTAGGAATAAAAGAAATACTACCAATTTTAAAGACTAAAAATATTTTTTTTTTGCAAAAAATACTAAAATTAAAATTTATTAATTTTATATGGCCTAAAAACATATTTAGCCTACCAAGAATATAAACTACGTAAAATTATGAACACCTACCTAGAATAATGTACAAATAAATTAAACAGATAGTCTAATGTTAAAAATATAGGCGTTATATGATAATATTTAATCAAATAAATATTTTCATTTAATTTGTTAATTAGATCTACACTTTCTCTTTTTCATATTATTTATTGGTCACTTTATGACACATCTAGGAAATTGAGATATTCAATTGACAAAAAATAAAAAATATATAATTTTGAAATTTAGATATTGTAAAGTTTTACAAAACTGAAAACTTAATTGTAAAATTCACTAAATTGAAAGTTTAAAATTCACGAAATAGACAGTTGATTGAGTAAATTTACAGAAGCTCAAGAGTTTGATTTGGAAGCAGATAGATTGATAAAATTCAGTGATAAATTAGCAAAAGTATAAAAGTTTAATGTAAAATATGCAATTATTATTTTTTATTTGCATAAACTAAAAACAATTAAATTAAACAAGAATTTAATCTAATAATATAATAAGTGATCTATTTCAAGTGATCCAAATTTAAATTCAAAGGTAATTCAAAATAGTTAATTCAGCAAGCATATTAAGAAATGAGTAATTGAATTGTTTAGTTTTAAAATAACGTATAAACTACAAAAAATGTAATTAATAAAATTGAATAATAATTTTTTTATTAAAATAGTTTTTGAGTGGACAGAAGATCTCGCAAACCCTACAACTTAATGGGACATGCATTGCACGGGTCAAACAAGTTAATATTATATATTATAGTTAAATGGTAATTACTCTGCATCAAATTTCTTGATTATAAATATGCGGTTCCCCGCAAACTAGTTCTCTTGCCAAGATGTTGAATCATTCTTCCACAACCAAAACTAAATCCAATAGCTACTGATTATTCTGTTATGATCTGCCCAAAAATCAAAGTTGAGGATAACTATGATTTCAATTACCAAAAAAAGACAACTTACTGCTTTAAAAAATCATGGTGAGTTGAACTCACTGTTTCACCTAACATAGAAGTTAATAATAAATCCTGATTTGATGAACATATTCATTCTAACTAGTAATAAAGAGCATATATATATATATTTTTTTTATCGCAATCAGTTTCTCCGACATATAATTGTGCAGAGTTTTGGTATCCGCGTCTAGAGAAGGAAACGAGAACGGGAATTTTATTAGCAGAATACAGATCTGGCCATAACACTAATACACACATAGTTGGCGGAAATTTTCAGGATCCAAGACATATTGTTATTACAGTGATGTAACACAGTTATATTATATGCTTAGAAGTAATTTTACCACTCCAATAGTTGGATGTAGATTGGGTACTGGCTATTGATTATTTTCCCCTCGGTGCTAAATGATTTCACGGCGGGAGTGAAGATCCTCTACGGCCGGCCAGAGGGACGATTTAGGGCGGTTATGCGAACAGGCAAGGAGGCGCCGCCGCCACACTGGAAAAGTTTTCGCCCTGCACCCAGTAAAAAAGTAACAAATAAATACTAAGATTCTTCACCTTCTTAGTATTGTACTAAAATTAACATTAACGTACCAGGTTTAATGTCAGGTTGGGCAGCGGCTCCCAGGTCGAAGGAGATGAGCAGTAAAAGAATTGCTAAAAGAGCAGCAAATGACATGAGTTTGGAGAAAGCAAGGAAAGCCATTCGGAAGTTTGAGAGTTGGAAGGTTTGGGTGTATGAATGAGAAGAGGTATTTTTGTAGATGTTAGAGATAGACCATAATTTAGACGCGTGAAAATCCCGTCGCTGACTGAGTCTTCACCCTTGGCTAGTGACTATTTTATTATGTTTTGAAGTGGACAGCACTGAACAGTATTGGAGAAAATAAAACCTATTAGGTGGGGTGTCACATCGAATAAAATTACTAATTTCTAAACAAATTGCATACAATTAAACAAAAATACTAGGAAAGACTTTGATGAGTGGTTTTTCTAACTTTACAGCTAAAGTCAAGAGTCAAGAGTCAATTCTGTCTGAGTCTTAATATATGGCTTTAATTAGGTGGCATGCAATTTGAAGAACAGTTCCTATATAAAAAACTAGTTTTAAACATTTTTTTTCTTCTTCAATTTAACCAAAATATACGTCCGTTGACTGAATGTAATAAGTTTCCAGAATGCTTTTTCGATGCTTCTAGGCAGATTCCGAAAGCTTAACCACAACACTCAATATGTTAAGATATTTTAAACAAATTAACGTTATGCACAAGTATAAAGGTAAATAAAGCATAGTTAAATATGTAATAAAATCTAAATCAATTGTGAATGAAGTTTTGGAAATTACTAAAACTGAAAAGAAATTTTAGAAAAAAAACAAATTTTTTTAAAAATCTAAAACTATAAAAATGTATATGTCTATCATCTACACTGAAAAAGTGTTATAAATATTAACAAAATATTTTACTTATGTTATTATATTATTATGATGTAATATAATGTTTGAGTCTAGTAGTTAATTCTCGTCAAAAAAACTATAACGTATGAATTTAAATTAGTATAAGTCTATAAATAAGTAATAATTTAATGTATTGGTGGATTATAACGTATTACTTTATCATAACGTATGTAATATTAGTTCACACAATGGTTGTAATCCATTGCATCGTCACATCCTAGTCACATTCATAACTTTTGATAACAAAACAATTTAAATAGGTGTATTTACTTGAATTTATTTGATATTGTACTTGATTACATCTAGTATAAACACAAAAATAATAACATTTAATGTTATAACACATGACATTATGTTAGGTTGATGTAATAGTACTAATTAATTGAGATTGACATATCAGTCTATTATTGCTTCTTAGGTAAGGAGTAGAACCATGAAGTAGTATGATATTTGATTGATATTACTAGTAGGTATAAGTGACACTTACATTGAAAATTAATTATTATAACATATTTAAATAATTTACTATATATTTTTGATAAAGAAGAACTTACTCATACATATATTGTACAAAGTAAATTTGTGTTTGTCCTTTTATTAAGTTACTGGTGACCTATGGTTGTGTTTCTACTCTTTTGTTGACCATTGAGTAAATGAGTTGAGAGACTAAAAACCATAAACATCATGTGTGTCATGTTTCTCTTTATTCAAACACAAACCATACATATACCTAAATTGTAATAAATTATTAACAATATATATAATAAGTAATGAATATAAATGTTTTAAACAATGAACTTACATTATCCATAAATACACAACAAATATATTTAGCTCTTAGTTGTCCAATGCAATCTCCAACAAATCAAATCTATGTAGGTACAATAGTATATCATTGTCCTTGCCAAAAATAAGGGCATCCCATGACACCTCTACAGGATTTGTACCCATACCAATCTCCACCAATATGGCCATAGGATCGTCAATAGGCATATTTTCTTTCGCTCCATAGGCAACTTTGTCTGATGTTGTTACTACACATAAGGAAACATTGGCATTAGTATGATATCATATATTTTATATGTAACGATATATCAATCTGAATATATATATTGAAGTGTCTGATGTCAATCTCATGAGATGTCTAGGCTAGAAAATAAAAGTCTACAGTGTGTCTGTTGTTGATCTTTTTTGGCAAGTGTACCGAGTCAAAAGTAATATAGATTTGTAAAGTAAGGATATCGATCCCACAAAGAATAGTTTTGCTATTAAATATCAAATTCACGACTCATTAAGCAAAGAAAAAGTTTCAAGATTGGTTTAATTATAATTTGAATTAATACACAATAAATACAATTAAAGAATAAATATTAATTATAAAAAGAAGTCTACAAGATCTAGAAGGACTCTGGGATTGAACTTCATCTATCTCGCTCATTCATATTTTGGATTTGATAAAAACATACAATATTCGTAACTACTTACTATTGATGCAAATATAAAAATCATTCAAACCAATTTCTATGATATGAAATTTATAAGATACTTTCCCAAATACTGATCCCTCAGCTATTTAGTAAATTACTCAGCATTAAGAACAGATGTTATAAGCAATCAATATACTGAAATCTATCCCTAGTATTTCAATATATTGAGTATTTTCATCTAGGTCAGAACTCAAAAGTACTTCCCAGTTAAATTTAAGAATCAAAATCAAGACTCTATTGACAGATAAAATCTAGCATTAAGCATAAGATGAAAATACCAATTGAGTAGAAATTGAATATTATATATAAAAATAATCAAAATACGAATGAGTTCAAAAGATTGCATTCAACCCCAAAGATGAAGAATTTAGCTACCCATGGTAGCCATTACAAATCAATGAAAGGAAGATTGCAAGAGAAGAAGAAAATCTTGATTCTAGCTGTCTGCCTCTGTTCTTTAGGTCTTGATGCCTTCAGAAACCTTAAACTTGCCCTTTTAAACTTGTTTTTGGGCCTAAGTTAAGTGACTTTTTGCTTGGGCTTTTTCATTTTAAACTTTTTATTTCTTTTTTTCATGAATCTTCCAATCTCTTATTTTCTTCATTCTTTTATAGCTGAAATTTCACAATAATTAAGACCAAATGATTTCCTTTAACTCAATACTCAAAACCTAAATTTAGATCCAAAAACTCTCAAATTGGGATTAATTACTATCTTAAAGAACACTTAAACCCACAAGTACTCAAGTTTTCTCATGTATGAAAACACTCAAAATTGGTACTTATCATATGTGTTACAATAACAACCTATGATGTCAGCACAAGAATTGCAACATTAATTTAATAAACCTTTTCTATCACGACCTTTACCAAATGATAGGGGAAATGCACAATATGTAACATGGTGGCCCCTTCACAACACTTCGAGGGCCACCAATCGTGGGGTAAAGAATCATGATTTAGCATACAACTCACATAGGCTAGTAGAGTCAACATCTTCCCCCAATAGATCTACAGTTGCACAAGTCTCTTTGGTATTGACTCTAATAATAGGAAGTAGGTCATGTTGTACTATAGTAGGTGGCTACTATGTGAGTCCTAAGGGCTTTAACCACATGTCAAACTCTTGCATTAAGCGTTTTATAAGCTCCTAAGTGACCTCATCCTTTATCTATTGCCTCAACTGTTATAGATACTTTTCACTAGGTGCGATAGATGAATGAGATTCGTGTTGGATGAGGCTTCAAAGAGTGATTGAATCCCTACACCATATCCCATAGTATAAACATGTCCAGGGTGCTAAGGTCATCCAATAACAACAACAAGATTATGCTCTCCACTACAACCATTCTTGGCATAAGTAAAATATGCTTTAAGCTTTTCTCTAATGAACTTCTACTCTAACTTTTGATAACCACCACAAGGCAATAAGTGGTGGATTTCATTATGTTCCTAGATGGCATGTTTAGTAGTTAATAATACATGTAATGAAATGCTATCTTGAAAACAAAACATGTAATATTAACCTCATTTCTTAGATTATCGTGTTTGTAAAAATTGTTGTTGTGACGCCCAAATCTTTATACACACATTCAAATAATTGAGTGTCTACTACTCATTTAACTCTCTTTTTTTTTTTGGATACACTAGACATAGAGTTAGTCCATTCAATTGTTCTCTGAATAGAACCCTTAATGATATAAAAGTCATAAATCTATTTAGACAATTCAAGTAACTGATCTCTTCATCAGTACAATTTCTTCAGTTAAATCATTTTTATAATGCGGAATTATCAAGTTTATTGAAACATCATGTAGATTCTTGAAAACTATTATGTAATGATAAAATTTATTCCTTTAATTCACAACCCATAATAGTAAGCATCAGATGGAAGAATATATGTTTCCTATTTAAATAATTAAGATTAGATGATAATTGCGATTCATCTTATGGAAAAGAATGTTACTTAGAAGTAATAAATATAAAGATTTATATTAGACAATTAAGATGGAATGTGGGCTATAAGTTTAATGATTCCAAAAATTAATATTATCTCTTGATAGATTATTTTGAGCATAGTAAAGTATCATTTACTTGAAAATTTGTAATTTACTTCATCTTCATATATTAGCATAATTATTAGGTTTATTATACATCCATTTTCTAAATATTTACGAATCTTTGTCTTATCTTACAAAAAAAAGTACATAATTCATCCAAATCTATATTTTACGTACTTCTCTATTATAACAATTACACTATATACTCCTCTAATCATATATTAGGTGAGAAAAGATTGACTAAAGGATTATTGTAGGTTATCAAAAGCAAAAAGAAAGTGACCACTACTGGTCCATTTAAGACCAATGGAAGATTATAATTTTAGGCAAAGGTCATTGTAGAATGAGCAATCCCTCTAATGCCGTTGAGTTCTCCACAACATTTGTGCTCCATTCATTACTCGAGAAATACATCGATATTTCAGCAATGAATGAATGGAGGAAGTTAGGAGAGTTCATCAATTTAGTTGTGATTCATATAAATAAAGTAAGAAACAAGAAAGTGAGATATACATATGTTAAGATAATCTTACCTCAATAGTAGAAAAGCAAATAAAATAAATCCTTCAATGATGAGGAGTACAACCTCATTAAGAATTTGATGAAAAATCAAATACAAGTCATAATATAAATGATACAGATAACAACTTAAAAGCATTTGTAATATCTTCATGAATGTTGTTAGAAATAACAATTGAAATAATCTAAGATTATCATTTTTAATGACCCTATAATAACAATTAATAGTTAGGATAAAAGAACAATATCAACAACACCCTCCATCCAATATAATATACCCATCTAAATCTTCAAGGATTAAATTCTCAAGTCACAAGCATACTAAGAAGTATAACATGATCATGTAACTCAAGGTCAACATAAAAAAAAAAAAATCCATTCCAAACTAAATCAATATGAAAATCAATGCTCGAAGGCATAATTTAAATGTAATAAAATCAACACCATTTGTCTTGAAATTTAGCAAAAGTTTGCGAAATATTTTTAGATGTGAGCCTTAAGGATACCTCATTTTAAAAAAAACGGATCGTAATACATTTATCTTTTTCCCTTACCTTTGAATATTGAAAAAATATTTCTTCTTTTTCTTTTCTTTTTCTCACAATTTTTCTAGCTTTTTCTCACCTTTTTCTCACTGTTCTTCTTGTGCAAAAACTATGACTCATGTCCTCTATTTATAGGGAACATAGGGAATGTAGTAATAATTACTTGTAGTCTCAATTTAGTTAAATTTCAAAGTTTTGTTTTATATCATTTTGAAAAGATATAAGTGCAATAGTAACATTCTAATGAGGCAAAGTAAATGATGATGTTTTTATTGAAGCTTAACCAAGCATTAAAAGCTAAAAAATATTTACTTCTCTTATTTTTATTTATACCCATTTTACCCTTATCATATATTACTTAACATTCTTTAATTCATTTGTGTTTCCTTAGTATAATAATTCTCACTTCCTGTATCATTTAATACATTCTATACAAGTACAATCATCTTAGCATTTTGAATTGGATAAATTTTGAGTCATCTAATAACTTCTATAGTTTTTATGAGTTTTCAAGAGAGTCTCAATTCTTTGAAATACCTATGTATTAGCTATCCATCAAGTTCAACTCTTTCAAAACCATTTGTTTGTCTTGATTTTCCTCATAAGCAATCAACTCAAAAGTTAAACGAAAATATCTCAAACAAACAATTTAAAACAGAAACAACCTTACCTTGATGACATGTGAATCTCAACATTCATCTGATAAACAAATTTCTAAAGGAATATGAAAGATGGACCATCCATAGAGATTTCATTAGATGATCTTATGGCAAAAGGCTTCATCATATAAACTATATATATGTGCTAAATGATCTTTTGATTATATACTTGTTGGTTGTTCACAAAGAATAAGGTGTACTATATGCTCTCATGATGATACACATCTAAGATGATTTTGCCGAGTTAGATGATAGAAAATATAATAATAAGATTTTGATTAATAATTACCATATGGTAAACTTCTTTGAACTATTCCAATACATAACAGACTAGACGATATGATAGACAATTAGATATTAGACAATAGATAAACTAATATAGTAGAGAGTTTTTTTAAGTCAATTTTTATATTTCTAGAAACATTTCAATATGTAAACTTTGTTCAATACTTATTACTTAATTTAAATTAATTGTTTAATAATGAGTTACTTATGCGGCTAACAGTCATTCCTTTCATTTTATGAATATAATATTATTTTATTATTTTTGAAATATGTAAATTTTGGGATGTTATAATTGTCAAGTCCCTTCGTTGATACATGTGTATTTAGCACAAGGATTTTCATCTTTTCTTACACCAAATACATTAGTTGTTACTAGTTTTTTTTTTTTTTATTTAAACTGATGAGATTTTGTGCCATGGAAGATAAAACCTTCAATCACAATGTTCCCTCATTAGGAATATCATAATACATCTATATATTATAACATTAGAAAAAATTAATTAAATTTAATTACTTCACATATTATGTAAACAATGTAAGGTTAAACAATTAAACATCATTATTTAGCAGAACATTTTGTGAAATCATGTTCTAGTTCAATAACATAATCCCAATAAGGAGTTAATACAGAGATGTTCTCATGAGAAAGTATTTTGAGATAGCTGTTGAAATATTATAAATTTGGCTTAATAGGCACACCAATGTCGACGTCAATAGTCAACGATGTTTTCACACCATTAGCTTTTCCCATAGAGAGACCTTAATATAGTAGTTCCTCAACTAAATTTTATAAAAACACCTTGATCATATACCATATTCCTGTTATAAAAAAAATGACAAACATTAATAACATTAAATATAATCACATATATTTAATCTCATGTTCTTGGTGTCTATAAAAGTGTTTTTTTTTTTCGATTTACGATATGGGTGAAATTGAAAAAATTAAAAGAATATATAAAAGTTAAAAATAATTTACAAACCCTAACATAACACAGGCAGAGGCGATTGAACCAGGTGAACAAGATGGAGGAGCAACAACAAGTGTTAATGGTGGTGGTAAATATTAATAAAATTAAAATGTAATATTTAATTATTTATAATAATAAAGATAATTTAATTATTTATAAATATATTATTTTAAAATAATATTAATAAAATTTTAAAACAATGGTACAATATTAAATAATAGTTATAACAAATAAATATTAAAAATAATAAAATTATACAATAATAATAGCAATAAAAATAATAACAAAAAGATAAATTCATAAAACAATAATATAATATAAATAATTACTAAATTTACAATTTCCGTTAAATCTTCTACAATTAATGCTATTCAAATTTTATTTAATTTTATCAAAATTTACTTTTACAATTTACAATTTCAGTTAAACAATTTTACATGTATTTGTAATATCAGATATTTCTTTTACTGAGTTCATATAACATATCATGAATAATGTTTTAATTATACGCGATGTACATGTAACTAATAATATTTTATTTTAAATTAATTTTAATTATATGGTAAAATTATTATAATTTGTCAATTAAATTTTTTTAACAATCATACTTATCATATTACACGTAAACTGTCATAATTTCTTTTTTTAATTTTCTTCACTTTTTATTTTCTTTTCTCGCTTCAAAGAATCTTATACTTTTTACTCTAAATCCATATTTAAACTTGAAACCGAACAAAATATTATTATTTTTTCTGTTTTTCTTATTATCAAGGAAGGATTTGAAATATTTATCATCATGTAATAAATTAAAGTAACTGAAATTGACTTATCGATTTGACCATATATGGTATAGGTCTGTGGCTGATTATTGAGGATCGATACGTTGGCAACTTATGATGAGGGTATATAACCTTTCAACATCAAGTTGATGAGGTGATAAAGAGATAAAGGTTAAGTAAACATGGGAGAATGAAGTTAACCTAATTGCTATTTAAAACATAAAATCAAATATTTTTTGTTAGTAGGAGGAATTCCCCAGCACCCTCGTCCTAAGCCACCGATGCAATGAGCCTCATGTACATGCTTGGCTGTCGGTTGAGGATAGACAAACCCTCAACCTTTGGTCAGTCTTGGTAACAAGACATTCGTACTTGATGAACTGATCGTTCCATTATTATGCGAAGTAGGGAACATTAATTTGATAACCATATAATAATATTGTAGAACTTTCTGTCTTGCCAGAGTCATCGCGCACTAAATATTCCTAAAACTAGATGATTCTGAAAGTGATAATTCAAAATTACAAGAAGTTTTAATAACAGCCTGTTTCAAAACTTGTAAATTCGCTTTTGGCCTCTTCCAAAAACATAAATAACTTTCGGAATAGGCTAATGTGAAAGTCAATTTTAACATTTCGGAATAGATTGTTCTAAAAGCTTATTTGAAGTGTGATTTTTCACTTCTATAATGACCTATTCTTTGGATATTAAAATTGGTTTTTGAATTAGCCTTTTTGAAAGTCATTTATGCCTCTGAAACAGGCCTTTAAAAATGATTTTATGTTTTTGGAACTTGTCATTATGGAATGCAAATTTTGACTTTTGAAGCAGGTCATTCCAAAACCTAATTTTAATTTTACAATTCTATTTTTGTGTTTTTTTAAAATTTTGAATTCATTAGTTATTGCATATTGATAAATGTAAGTTATTGTTATAGTTAAGGATGGAGGACTATGTTTATACAAGAATATTTGATGAAGTTGATAAAATTCTTAATTTAAAATAATTAAAATTAGTTAACTTTGATGGTAGTGATTTCATCTATTCTTTCACGATGAGGTAAATTTATTTAATGATATAATTTATGTACAAATTTAGATATCTTATATGATAATATGTAATATATTTTGTTATAGGTATTTTCAATATGAGATGCTTTACTAGAATGGGTTCGTGGAAATGTGTTTCGGCTTGGGTTTGTAATTGTGATACTTAGATTAGACAAAGCAAACAGACAAAAGGAAGAAAAACATTTGTGTTATTAGGTTGTGAACGAAGTAGTCAGTGTATGAAATACAAGCAGGAAACAGATGTTAGTATTACTGCTTCAAGGAAGTGTGTTTGTCTTTTTAAATTGAGAGACAAACCAATTTCCAATGAAAATGGTTAAGTATTGAAAGTCATATGCCATTTACACAATCATGCATTGTTTGAGATATTAGTGTGTCACTCTTATATCGAAACATTAAAAAGTAATGAAAATACATTATTTATAAACATGATGAAGAGTCAAGTTAGGTTGACTAATATCTTGCTAATCTTACTAACTTTTCTATCATAAAAGACCATTTTTAGCTCTCCCCTATCCCTAAACTATAACATTAATTTTTTTAACCAACCAAACTAAAACTTAAATAACAATTATAAGTCAAAAATACTTACCTCACCTTCCCACATTCTCATGATAACTGAGTAATAAAGAACCATCGGTAGGTTCTCCAGAAAATGCCTCAATAGCATAAACGTCAACATGAATTACCTTTTCTATAATTTCCTCTATATACAGACGTTGTAGGCCTCGCTTCCTTGTCCTTGAAAACTACTATCTCTAATTCTAATCATCAATCAGATAATTATAGTTCAAAAAATAAAAAAATAAAAAAAATGTAGTTTATCTAATGGAATAAGCTATTTCGAAAAATGGAATAAGCTATTTCGAAAGTTATTTCCAAATTTGTAAATAGTTCTAGAATGACTTATTCCAAAAGTAATTGAAAACGGCTTTCGAAATGGAGTATTTCGGAAGCTATTTATGGATCCAAAAATACCTCCTCATTCCCCTATCAAACCCTAACCTCATCGTGGACACAACGGTAGACGGTGGCAGTGGCAGGGACAAACATTCCTGACAGTTGCAACACAATACTTGTGGCGGCTTCAGGAGTAATCACTGTGAAATGGATGAAGGTGGAGGAATATATAAAGGTGTAAAGTGGGAAAGGATATAACTAACTGTGCCATAAAACATCAGGGGCAATATGAATAATCTGTAATTGTATTGAGGTGCAGGAAGAAAGTGTGGAGGTGCAGGAAGAAGCCGTCTAAACCTAATAACGCTTGGCTCAGAGAACGACTCTGATTCTGTCAGCCTTGTATTCTTCTGGGCTGCCTAGATTATGTGCTTTTCTTTGGGGAATGTCTTTTTAGGCTTTCCTCCTTCACCTCATAAATTTTAAAGTTCTTACTTAATCCTTATTATAAGAAGATTGAGTCATTTATCAAAAATAATGAATTCCGAATTATATAACTTGAAAATTATTTATCTTTTCAAAATTAATAAACTCTGGATTATGTCATTTGAAATGACTTCCAAAATGAGTAATACAAAAATCACATTTTTAGGGAAAAATGACTTTCACATAATACAATCTCAAAATCACTCTTATCAAAATACATTTTCAAATTTTACAATCTGAAAATTTTTCAGAAATCACAATCTACAAGAAAAAATGGCGGAGACACAGAATTTAGAAAGGTAATACAATTTGAGATGTGCAAAGTAAATTGTCATTTACTTGGCAAAAAGAATCCCTTTCCTTCATTATACCTTTTGTTATTTTCTTTTTTTTTTTAGCAAAATAAAGAAATAAGAAAAACACAAAACAAAAGGATGTATGTTGCCTTTTTTTTCGCTTTCATTTTCTTTTTTCCAGGTTTCTTGTAAATCTTTCTTCACATATAAATAAAAAGTAAAAGACATTTTTTTTTTTTATTTTGACGCAAGCTCCATACGAGTTTTGAACATCTGAGTTGGCAACTATTGAACAAATAAACGAGGAAAGAAAGGAATAGATTCTGAAAATTTACCAAACACTTCTGTATTTTCCAGTATTCTCTTTTCAGTTAACTTATTTTTTCTCAATTCTAAAAAATAAATTAACAAATGAACAATTGCAAATTATATGAGGTGAAATATTTTTTGAAGACCATTCCCGAAGGTGGTAGCAGTGAGATAAAAACAAAGATAGCGAGGTTGTCCAAGTGTTGGGTCCAGAACTTTCACACTCCTTCTCAAACTCTCAAGACCCTTCTCCACCTTTTACCTCCACTCTCTATATATTCAACAATTCCCACATCTCACACTCATCAACACCTCACATCGATCCTTGTTAGTCTTCAATCCCACATTTCCTTTTCTTTCTCCAATCCCAATGGCTCAAACACTGTCAACTTCATCACTTCTACTGTCACCAAAAACAGGGTACTCTGCTAAACCCAAGAACAATGTTGTTGCACCTTGCATGGCCTCTTTTCCGTCGAGGAAAGAGTTTCCTAGGCTAGAAAGGATGAAAGCTAAGGCTTCTGGTGATAACAAAGACCACTCTGTGGAAGTACAACATGTTAACAAGGGCGACCAAGCGACCGCGGTTGAGAGAAAGCCACGTAGAACTGCCTTCGACATTTCACCTTTTGGTAAGATTGCCATTCTTATCCACACAAATGTAGTATACATAATTGTTCGTGCTCATGCATCATTCTATTTCCACCACTGACACTAGTTTTTCATATTCTTTTATTTTTCCTCCCCCTTAATATTGTAGCTTTAAGACAAAGTTTGGCATCATAAACAATAAAGAAAGAAACCAAAACCGGTTCGTAATAGATACTTAACTTGCCTACAGATATTGGTATAATCATGTTTGGTTTGATTCTGTTGTACATTTTCCACAGAAAGAGAATGAAATTTACCAGTGACAAATCTTCAGAAGTAACCATACTAGAGGTTTGAGAAACCGTGACAAGCATAACGAAGAGAAATAACTATAAACGAACGTTTTATAGAATCCTAGTTAAGTCAATTTGTACAGATAACTAAAATCTAAGCAAACTCATAAAAATAACATTTTTCAATGTTTGAAATTTAACGGTACGTGTCTTTGAGTGATGAAAGGTGATGGTAGTTACGTTTATCTGAAGTTGCTTTCAAAATAGTTAAACATGTACACTGAACATGCAGTGTGGCCTATTGCAGGTCTCTTGGACCCGTGGTCACCCATGAGGAGTATGCGCCAGATTTTGGATACAATGGACCGAATTTTCGAAGACACGATGACATTCCCCGGAAGAAACGTGGGAGGAGGGGAGATTCGTGCCCCTTGGGACATTAAAGATGAAGAACATGAGATCAAAATGAGGTTTGACATGCCGGGTCTTTCTAAGGAAAATGTTAAGGTATCAGTGGAGGACGATGTGCTTGTCATAAATGGTGGTCACAAGAGTGAACAAGAACAAGGTGGTGATGACTCCTGGTCAAGCAGGAGCTACAGTTCCTATAACACCCGTTTGAAGCTTCCAGATAACTGCGAGAAGGACAAGGTTAAGGCAGAGTTGAAAAATGGAGTGCTTTATATCACCATTCCTAAGACCAAGGTTGAACGCAAGGTTATTGATGTGGAAGTTCAGTGAGAAGTCTTGGCTTTGTGCTTTGCAACCCTGTATTTTACCATGTTCTTACTTTTTTTTTTTTTTAACATATATATACCCTTTGTACGGGTAAAATATGTGGTATTAAGTGTGCAAAAAAGTTGAAATAAATTGATGTTGTAGAATTTTCTAGCAATGTCAGTTGCTCCTCTACTAATTAATCAGATGAAAAATCTGTTTCGCTAAATCATGTCTTGGAACATGAAATTGGTCATAAGCCCCAAAAAGATGTGAAAGGAAACTAATCTGATAACGTGTGTATATCTTAATTAGGAGTTTAATTAACCTCCCAATTCCTGATTATGAACAAAGTGGGAAACTACAGAACTAATCGGTGACTAAAAATATAATGAGAAATTTAGGCGAGTCTTAGTTTTACAGGAGAAAGTTGAATCACACATGAGAAAAAAATTATAAATTTATTATTTTAAAGTTTTAAATTGGATACAGTGTCACATTTTTTTTATGTGGACTTAATCTAGGTTTTATTATTGTTAAATCTATTTTGTGAATCTGTTTTTGAAAGATCTATCTTTGGTTCATTTTGATAATTGATTCGAATAAGTAAATGCGAGAAGAACCTTAGATGTGAGGAATACAGAATGGAAGAAAAACCTTAGATGATAGATGTGAGGATTTTTTTTTTTTTTTTTTTTTTTTTTTTTTTTTTTTTATTGAATGTTTTCTTGGTAGGAGTTGGGTTATACGCAAAAATGTGTAAAATATTGATACAAGTATAAAATATTTTTGCTAGAGAGAGACTATATCAATAGAAAGGATTAAAAAATTAAAAATTTAAGTGAGTCTAATTTTAAGTAGAGTAAAAATGAGAAAATATTTGTGGTTGAAATGTTTCTTTTGAGAGAAAGTATATTAATATAGAAAGGATTGAAAAATTAAAATTGAAGTGAGTTTAATCTTATACTGTGTAAAGATGAGAATATTGATGACAGTAAAGATGAGAAAATTGAGAAGGTTTTGAGAATGGAGGTGCTATTAATCTTTTATACTTGGGTTTGAGTCTAAGTTCTGTGAATCTCCTCAAAATCCCATCATAACCTGTATCAATGCAAAAATCTATGTCAATGTAAAGGCAAAAGGAATTAAAATTTAGAAACTACCCATAAATATTTTTCTATGCTAGGTTCTCTGTCTGCCTTTACATATTTCATTTCTATTAGCTTTTACAACCAAACTTCCTTAAAAAAAGAAAGAGTAAAGCATAAAACATTACAACTACGGCCACAAGTCCCATGACTACAACAGAAAGATGCTACAAGGAAGAAAGGAAATGAAAGGTATGTTGTATGTTACTCCTTTTCTTCTGGTATAGTGTCCAATTTGGGTTTCCGGTGGTTTGGAAACTTAACACCAACAGTTTGAACCTCCGATAGTATATCCTCTACGGAGATCTGTTTGTTCACCAACCGCTCAAGTTGCTGCTTCGTTATGATAACTTTGATTCTCTTTATCCCACCATCTGTCTCAACGTCCCTTAAAGATGCAAGGTTTGGAGGGGAATGCAAAGAGGGAAGCAAGTAGTATAATCTCCCTGCCTTCAATTCATGATCAAGTGAGAGAGGTTCTGTGACTTTCTTTGAAACACCAACACCAGAAGCTGGATAGTTTTCCAAGATATCTTTGACGTGGATTGGGGTGCTAAACTCTAGTATTTTCCCATCTGGTTTAGCTACCCTCACAATTTTAACCTTTTGTACCATGATGCAAGAGTCTGAACTGGGTTTACAAAGAACAATACAATTGCCCATTTTATTCTAAGGGGTGTATAAATGAGGTGGTTGAAGACTAAAAGCCCAGTTGTTAGAGAAAGCTATAAAGATAATTGCATGGAACTGTGAATATGTGTGAGAGAGAGAAAGCAGGGGATTTTGAGTGAGAAATGTGAGTTTTGAGGGTTTGAAAGGAAAGCATGTGAGATATATAGTGAGATGGGATTCTTAAAAAAATGGAGGGGTTGGTTTCGTGTGTAGTGGAGCAGAAAGGTGACTTTCCGTTGAGAAGGAAACTTGGGGATTAGGGCGAGAAAGTATGATATGTAAAAGAGGTTTTGTGTTGAGAATGGAAAATGAAAGATTTGTCAACACGCATGCAGCATAGGTCGGTTAGTGGAAGGTGGCGGAATATTGCATTGCTCATTTAACTATCTTTTCAGCCTTCCAGAGCCCAACTGATGCAGCAACTAGACTCCTATATGATTATGCACAGTATATGGTTGTGCCATAACAGTCTATGTCATCAATGCACTTCAAAAATTATGCAAGTGGCCTGATTTTGATTGGGTGGGCAAGCAGCTAGACTTAGCTTTTGGATCAAACTACCATGTCCCAATTAAGTGGGGAAGAAAAAAATCTACTATAACTGGATATAAACGAGTGGTATTTTTGTTCCTTTTTAATCAAGTGCAACAAAAAATCTTACTTTTAAATCACTTGGTTAGACCCTTTCTTCAAACTTTATCAGTTGATTTTCGCTGTTGTAATACTTCCAGCAACATGTATATATTGTTATGTTTGTTAATTTTTATAAAAATTGCATCACGTCATGGTTTAGGTGACGAGCAAGACAATTTCAAAAGCAAAAATTGCTTAATTTCCTCAGCGGTTCTAATTGTTTGACACTGATAGAAATTAAGGCACAACAGAACAAAGGGATGCAACAACAGAAGCCCATTCTTCCTTTGGCTTTCGGTAGGAAGGAAAGGAGAGATTGGATGGTTGAATGAAGAGAGATTATATTAAATCTGTGAGTGGGTCATGCCGGGGGGGTGACGCAACAAATGCAGTTAAAATATGTATGGTTCTGGTATATATAAGGAACAAAAGTTTAAGGTTGTGTGTACTTTGATTCATGCCTTTGTTTATATTTGCTTCTAGAAAAATATAAATTAGTTAACCTCTGCCAACTGCTAACTGCTATTTGGCTGTTTCTTGCCGTGTTCAATAAATAATATCAGTCTGTATGATACATTTCATGCCCATGATGCCTACTATTCAAATGAAACAGTAGCAGCAGTATGTGTCTGTGGGGGTAGCAATGGATCGTTATTATATCTTTTCTAAATAATCTTGTTTTTTTTTAGTCTAAATGATGGTTCTCACACGCTTTCGGTGAGACTCGTTATGCTCAAAATGCTGAGGTTGCTTCAATGTACAAGAAGCTTTATCTATCTTGTGGAAAGACATAAAGAGGCAAACTTTTAGAAAGTCACCATATATTGTCTAAAGCTTAATACTCAAAATATTGTAACTAGATACATTTATAGTTTAGTTTTCTCTTATTCATCATACAATTGAGAATTTACCTCTCTATCTAACCATTCATTGAAAATACCCCCACTATATGTGACATCCATTAACATGGAAAATTGAAGACATGGATATTTCCTCCATTCTAAATATCGATTAAAAAAAAACTCAATAACTAAATAATGAGAGATTATTGTAACTCAAGTAATTTTCTCAAATTAAACTTTTGAAAAATGTAGTTGTATATTTCTAAATTATTGAGTTAAGTGCATTGTTGGATTCAGTGCATCATTCTATTTAATTACAAGACATGACAAAATAAGAGTTCACACACTAGATAATTAACTAACTACATGTATTTTGATGTTAGACTTATTATTTTCTAATATTTAATTTATGTATAAAATAACTTTAATGATTCTCTATTATGACTGAAACCGTGATTGTATAAAAGTTTAAATGAGAAAAATCATAATCTTTAATGATTTTAGCTTTGTTAAAGATGAGTCAAATCCTTCTTTTTTTTTGTCACACTAGAGGTGTTTGTCTTCTATACTGTAAGTTGTTTTTATAAGCTATTGTAAACCATATTTTTAACAGTAGTATGCTACATTGGGGTATGAAGAAGCATAGGGTGCACATATACAAAATCATTACTTCTACCAACAACTATTGCAGACTTACAAGGAACGAGTCTTAGACCATATTTTATTTCATTTATGAGTGATGGAACACTAATAAAAATGTTTATGGTTAGAAAATAAATGTTAGTGCATAGGAGCCATCCATGTGTAAAATAGAGGCATAGTTTTGTTCACTTGCTAAGTATGCAATTTACTAGTAGGTGAGACAGTAGCCAATAAACAAATGTGTTGCTTTTGAGTGCTCGTAGGTGGTGGTTTGAGCAGACTTAATAACGTCATTGTCAGAGTGGCTGAAAAGATGAGACAAAGATCTTCTAAATCCACAAAGTCCATTTTATTATTATTACTTTTCTAAGTTGTTGAATTCCAACTTACTAACTCCATTCTTTTAAAATGTTTTCCCCTCCCTCACTCGCACATCAAACAGACCTAACCCCATCAAAGTTAAAGTCCAATTGTTTTTCAGATAAGAATTAAACCCAATAACTATTGGATTAAGAAAAACAACTTATTCCCGTAATTCTTTTTATGTAATATATTTATTTTTATTTTCTCTAGTTTAACATTCTTTACAGTACAAAAGAAAAAGGTGGGATCAAATTTTGAGGAGATAACTTTAAACTAAAAGTGAATTTTATTGTTCTACCGATTAAATGATAATTTCATTTCTTCATGTTAAATTTGTTATAATTGGATATCAACAGCAACATAATCAAATTATTCATACTGTTGTATATTTTAAAAAATATGTTACATTGATTTTTTTATCAATATAAACAAAGTGTCAAATGATTTTATATTACATGATACTCTTTATGATAATTATGTTATTATCATATTTTACCATGTTAATCTCAATTTAAAAAAAAAAAAAATTCTTTGATTCTCTCCTGATGAGACCATCTTAAACCAAGAGTAACAATAGTAAACAAGAAGGGACCAAGGGGTCTTTCTACCTTAACCTTTTTTCATATTGAACTATTTTGTTAAAAAAGCTCATCATTAAAATAGAAACATGCTTAATATAAGGCCATGTCACCCATTTTTATTAAAAAAAAGAAAAAAAAAAACCCAATCGCCTAAGCATATAGTATAAACAAATTTAGCTAAGTCATAAGTTTTTTTTTTACTATATTTTAATCTTTTGCCAACATTTTTGCAACCATATTATGCATACACCTAACT
>Ga0209489_106061_pt1 | contig 19952 bp, 10 predicted proteins | sample SiratrowhiteBW_FD_187527 | JGI IMG/M metagenome (GOLD analysis project Ga0209489, IMG submission 187527) | Root nodule microbial communities of legume samples collected from California, USA - Siratro white BW (SPAdes) (version 2) | ecosystem: Host-associated > Plants > Roots > Nodule | place...
ATTAAGAAGATCTCAAAGAGAAAAGAGATCTGCTATTTCGAATGATTATGTGGTTTATTTACAAGAGTCAGAAAATGACTTAAGTATTGATAATGATCCAGTTTCATTTTCAGAAGCCATGAATAATGATAATTTTGATAAATGGTTAGATGCCATGAAAGATGAGCTTAAGTCAATGGCACAAAATTGTGTTTGGGATCTTGTAGAATTGCCAGAAGGATGTAAGAGAGTTGGTTGTAAATGGGTCTTTAAGACTAAACGTGACTCTCATGGCAATATCGAACGTTACAAGGCTTGATGGGTTGCCAAAGGTTTTACTCAAAAGGATGGTATTGATTATAAGGAAACATTTTCGCCTGTTTCTAAGAAAGATTCTTTCATAATCATCATGGCATTGGTAGCTCATTAAGATCTTGAGTTGCACCAAATGGATGTTAAAACCGCTTTTCTGAATGGGGATTTGGAAGAGGATGTTTATATGGACCAACCAGTAGGGTTCATTGAAGAAGGAAAGGAAAACATGGTGTGTAAACTTAAGAAGTCAATATACGAACTTAAACAGGCTTCCAGACAATGGTATCTTAAGTTCAATGATACTATTACGCCCTTTGGATTTAAGGAAAACATTGTTGATCGATGTATATATCTGAAGGTCAGTGGGAGCAGGTTTATATTTCTGATTCTGTATGTTGATGATATCTTGCTTGCAACTAATGATCTTGGTCTTTTAAGTGAGACTAAGAAGTTTCTCTCTAATAACTTTGAAATGAAAGATATGGGCGAGGCATACTATGTGATAGGAATAGAAATATTTCGTGATAGATCACAAGGATTGTTGGATTTGTCTCAGAAAGCATATATTAATAAAGTTTTAGAGAGGTTCAGAATGGATAAATGTTCAACATCTCCCGTTCCAGTACAGAAAGGAGATAAATTTAGTCTCATGCAATGTCCAAAGAATGAGTTGGAATGGAAACAAATGGAGAATATTCCTTATGCATCTATTGTTGGACGTTTGATGTATGCTTAAACATGTATGAGGTCAGATATTAGTTTTGCAGTTGGTATGCTTGGTACATACCAAAGTAATCCAGGATTGGATCATTGGAAAGCTGCAAAGAAAGTCTTAAGATACTTACAGGGAACAAAGAATCACATGCTTACTTATAAGAGGTCTGATGACCTTAAGGTGATTGGATATATAGATTCAGATTTTGCCGGTTGTATAGATACCAGAAAGTCTACATTTGGTTATATATATCTTTTAGTCGGAGGAGCGATTTCATGGAAAAGTGCAAAGCAGTCAATCATTGCTGCATCCACAATGGAAGTTGAATTTGTGGCATGCTTTGAGGCCACAGTTCAGGCTAATTGGCTACAGAATTTTATTTCAGGACTTGGAGTTGTTGACATATTGCCAAGCTGCTGAAAATTTATTGTGATAATTCTGCAGCAATCTTCTTTTCTAAAAACGACAAGTATTCCAAAGGTGCTAAACATATGGAATTGAAATACTTTGCCGTTAAAGAAGTTCAGAAACATAGAGTGTTGATAGAACATGTTAGCACCGACCTTATGATTGCTGACCCTTTAACAAAAGGGTTGCCGCCCAAAGTATTACTGGTCATGTAAAGAATATGGGCATTATGTGTACTAGTGAATGTTAAATGTTTATTAATGTTATTTAACACTCTGAGCTCATTGTTGTTCAAGTTTCTGAAATATATGTTTTCTACTTTATGAATGTGCATGCAAATTATGATTATGATGTAGAAAACAGATTATGTTATTATTGATGATGAAAGATGATATTATGTTTGAACCCATTATGGACTTGTCATTATAAGGTCATATTAAGGAGAAGGATGATACAGTAGTACATGGAAGGAAATGTGTCGATTGAATGACATGTATCCACCATGACTCTTATTATTCCTATATCTTTAAGTATGACGAATGATGGAACCAATTTTATTGAATGTCCTTTAATTCGCATTATGACTTATGTAATTTATTAAATCATAAAGTATTATAGCATCACATGAGTCAAGTGGGAGAATGTTAGAATAAATAAATAAATTATTCTATAATGTGATATTCTATAATGTGACTCATGTGAAATATTATTATGGGCCTATATGTGATTTAATAAAACTAAAAGAACATTTTGGTCATTATGAGAAGTGGTTTATTTAATAAATAACTGATAGATAACCGATCTGATGGACATTGGTTTTATAAAGAACATAGAGTTTTGTCTCTGCAGTATGAGCGTTCTTCACAGTTAACCATCAATAACGTGTGTGGAGATTAAAGTGACTGAAAGAGATAGATTGGGTAAAGGAGAATAAAGAGAAGAGATAAAGAAAAGAAGGAAGATCTCTCATGGATTAAGGTAAGTTTCTCTTATTATCCTATAGGTGAAAATCATAAATTCTGATGATCTTGTTGAATGTTTATGATTAATTATTCACATTATGTTTTAATTTACAATTTATTATTTATTTTAGACTTACGCATTGTACAATCATTAACTCATATTCTAGAACAATGGCATTTATGTCTTTTACTTATGTTTATACTTGGAATATTAAAAGTTATGGAGGTGCAGGAAGAAGCAGTCATAATGTAAGTATTGAGCTTTAAGGCCATAAATAATGTTGAACATGATCATGAATCCTAGTTAAGGTATAAGAGAAACTCTCTCCTTGTACCACTTGTCATCAATCTTGTGAGAACTTTAGAGTACAAGCTAGGTTCTTACACTCATTTGGTTCGATGCAAAGCTTCCTCCATACTCTATAACATCACGTGAAAGCTCAAGCATCAAGGAAGCTCTTCTATCAACAAAAGAAACACTTTATATTACTATTTCACCAATAAATAAAACTATGATAAAATGTAATTATAAAAGAGTGTATATTAGAATAGATGAATAAACAAATCTAACATTTCACGAAAATGTTCAACTTATCACCCTTCACGTCTTAGATTGAGTCTTTACTAATAAACCAAAAATTATAAATTAATATGGAAGATACAACTTTTTCATTCAATAATTGTTTTATTGGAATTTGACCTCGTCATCTTAGTTCTAATACTAATTATTAGATTAAATATTTACCACTAAATGGAAACAATATATTATTAGATTAAATATTTACCACTAAATGGAAACAATATATAATATTTATGTAGCTCTTTCTATTCCAAACAGTGACAATTCAAACACTATGATTTAATTATGATATACTCCCCCTCCATCATAGGATAATTAATGTTACCGGCAACACTATATTATTCTCCATAAAGCTGTAATAAACCAGTATGCTTGCACATTGAAACTCCATTCTGAGTTAATGTGTCAGTCTTATCTGAGAAACATACTTATTTGCCCCAAATCTTCATTAATATTCAAAGCCCTGAACCAAAACCTTGACGTAGTTTCCTCATCACACATTTTGTTGTCTCGGATCATAAACAAGGTTTGAGCAACCCTCACAAGCTCCATGGAAATGTACAATGAAATGGGAATCATGATCTGTAACACTATAACTGACATGTGGAATGTGAAGTTCTCTATAAACTTTCCCTTTTTCTAAAGAGTAGTTTCCTATAATATGGTAACAGATTCGACTCATCCTTGTGGCACTTCAACCACACAGCGGCACAAACTGGGCTGATTGTAAACAATGCCACAAGAAACAGCTAAATGATCCCAAAATTCATTATGTCTCCAATCTGCTCCTCTTAGAAGGAGCTACTAAGCTATTTAGTTGTGACATGTGATGACCTTAACCAATATATATATATATATATATATATATATATATATATATATATATATATATATATATATATATATATATATATATATATTATAGAGTAAAATAAAGAACATTATTTTGGGATCAGTAGACGATGCACTCTTTAACTCAGAATGCAGCGGTAGAAAAAGAACGTCTAGTATTCCCATTCCATCATCTAGCTGGGCTTTTCAATTTTTGATTGCAACTATATTCTATCTATTTATGATCAGACAGATCAAGATAGAACAATAACACTAAAACAAGACTAGACAATGACTTAATATCATAAAAGAAAATTTGGTCTGATGCATTCTGTTAGACGATTAGTCCTATTTTTGGTTATACCATAAAACATTCTCCCACAACTCAAATGATTAATTTCTCTGCATTTATTTACCAGGAAACATTTTTGCTTTGAAAGTTTTTTCTTCATATATTTTTAAAAAGTCTCACAAGACCAATCGTCTACTACCATCTTGAATAGGCTAATATGAATTCTGCAGAAAAATATTGTTCTTTAGAAACAATTGGAAATGCTTTTTCATTTATTGTTGAAAGAGTAGATTAATCCAATCTGATAGTTTGAAGGATAAAATTGAGTAAAACAAGATTGTATAAAAAAAGTACATCATCTACTAATGCAAAACTAGATTCTAACCTTATCTCCATGATCCAATATAAGTCTTCATAATATAAAAAATTTTGGTTTAGATAATAGCAAGCTAGTATAAATTGTATTAGGTTGCTATAAGTGTAGACTCATCTTAACTAAACCTGTTAGACGATGTTAAAGAACTCAAGTAGTATGTTAGACGATCTAAAAATAACATGACAGATTATACATAAAGAAATTTTTTGAAATTTTCTGTATCAGATGATTTTATTAGATGTTTTCTTTAAGATAGATAGCTTGATAACAATAAAGAGGTTCATATACGTTTGATAGAAAAGCATAAGCTCTACATAAGGTAGACTATTACATTATGTATCATCTATATGGTAGGCGATACACGAGATAGTTAATGTCACATAATCAATACTTCTACGCTCAGATTCAATTATACCGTAAATTACTTCAGGTTTACAAGATAATAATTTAATTGAGACACCATATTATCTATTTGATATCGTTTACTGCTTCAGTGTGTGTCTACTATTATTTGTAGTATAAGCATTTCTCTTACAATCATCAATATAATTCATTGTTAAATAACACACACACATATATATATATATATATATATAAAAGGTTCCACATATTACAAACTTCAACTTTATATTAGCTTGTTCTAAGCTATCCTACATATTATTAATGCCTAGATAGAAGAAATAGAAGATTTCCTCGAAGAAACGTCATGAAGTTATAGGACAATCCAATGGACTTGGAACATAATAGATGAAGGAATCATCCATTAGAAATATATATATATATACACACACACAAATAGTCTACTAAAGTTGCAGATGCAGATCCTCATAAAGTAATGAAGGAAGAACATAATTTATTCAAAACACTATAGATTACATGTAGTACTACACATCCAAGAAGGAGCAGAACAAAACGATGCTTAACAACAGGTTATCTGACACCACTTGGATAAATGCAGCCTAATGATAAGACTAAGAAACAAAAAATAGTGTAGACTAAAAAGAGAAGAATCTATGAAGAAAATTGACCATCTGAAATCAGGAGAAGTGTATTCCAGCTTTGTTAAACAGAGAAAGCAGGTATAAGAATTCCTGCAATGTGAGTTTGGACGACCTCTTTTCTTCAAAATCTCCTTCTTTTAGAACACCCAAAACCTTGTCCTTGAATTCAGATTGCACCTCATCAGCTTCCCCGTCCTCAACTTCCATTTCGTCATCATCTGCTCCATCATCATCCATCTCCATACCTTGATCGTCACCAAAATTAGCGAAGTCCAATTTGGTATCCGCTTCCTTCAGCGAATCTTCTTGCCCAAGTTCCAGCGCCCGCACAGTTTTGTAGTTCTTTTCAAGCAAGGAGATCACACTCTTCTGCCTGAATATTGAACCAAGTGTTTTGTTCTTCCTGTTGAAACAAATTCGCAAAAACCCATCCCATTCCTTTTGCTTAACTTCAATACGAGGTTTCCTGGGCTCAATTCGCACTACAGAGGAATCAACCTTGGGAGGAGGCCTGAAGTTGTTTCTTCCAACTTTGAGGAGGTGGAAGACTCGAGCATGGAGTTGAGTGTTCACAGTAAGACGACAATATAGTTTATCACCAGGCTGAGCAACCAGTCTCATGGCAAACTCTCTCTGGAACATTATGATTGCAGCCCTAAATACAGGCTGGTGATTGAGTAACTTGAATGTGAGAGGAGAAGATATTTGGTAGGGAATGTTTGCAACACATATGTCAAAATAAGGAAGTTCGGTCCTCAGCACATCACCTTGGATAACCTGAAACCATGAAAAAAGTAAAGCATAATACAAAAGCATGTTAGTAAAAACAGGTACCAGTACGCTCTTACAGTAAGTATCCATTTTATAAATTAAGTTCAAATAAATTGTAAACAAGCTCTTCCAAACACGTACACATGTATCCATGTTATAAAACAAATAAGTTGTAAATAAGCTCTTCCAAACAGATTCCGTGTTCACCATGCATCCACTTAATGCATATAACTCATTGAAAATAAGCCCTTCAAATATACGTCGTAAACTGTTCTCATACACTACCCTAAAAAAGAAAACAATCATTGAAACAAGCTACCCCAGATTTTAAAAAACCAGTCACGCCCACTTTTTGAGAAGAAGGTTCAGGTTTTTGGGGTCACTGTGACCAAGCATCACAACATAATCGCAACTGTGACCACAATTTGAATCCTTAAGTAACCTCTACAAAATGGACTCTTAAGTGTTTCAAACAAAAGAATCCCATTCTTTCATACGTTTCAAACAAAAGAACGCATGGTGTCGTTTCGCTCCTCCTTTCCCAGTCCCATGCCTCCTAGCAACCCGTATTTCTGGCTATTTCAAATTTTTACAGAAAAAATTGGCAATTCACACTTGAAATAATTTTCCTGAAAACTGAAAGAGAGAAAGTGAAATTGCTCTTTGTTTTCATACCGTGAGGCGATTGGAGTGAGGAGTGCCCTGGAACCGTCGCTGGAGCTCGAGAACCATGCGGGGATCGATCTCGACGGCGATGACCTTCTTGGCAGCTTCTAGAAGTTTCTTTGTAAGGTTTCCAGTACCGGGACCGATCTCGAGAACGACGTCGGTGGGTTTGACGCCGGATTTCTGCACGATAGAGTCGACGAGCAAAGGATTCTTAAGAATGTGCTGGCCCTTGGACTTGTGGAAGGAGATTCCTCCCTGGTACGGCATGTGCTGCTGCGCCTTCGCCTTCTCCTTCTTCGCTTTCCCTCCCGCCATTGAAACGCGCTGCATTGTTTCGGTTCAAAGAGTTCACACTAGCGCGCGCAGGAACACGGAGTGATCTAGCAGAGAATTAGGGTTTCTTTCTAAAATGTTTTACAAAGTTTATATTTTCTTTTTCAATTCTTCTCGGCTTACTGTTAGTGAAAAATGTATGTTTAAAATGATTAAATATTTATAAAATTGTATTTACTTATTCTAGAGTTTTTTTATATTAGAAAACGGATTTAATAAAAAAAATTTGAAAAAAATATGTGAAAAGTTTAATTTTTGAGATAAGAGAAAAATAATAAAATTTGAATAAAAAAATTATGAAAATTTATAAATAATATTATATATGTAATGGATAAAATATCTTTTTAATAAATAAATTGTACTTTAAATTAATTTAAAATTAAATATAATTATTTGTTTATTAAAATTAAAAGATTATTATTCTTTTAATTGATATAATTATAATATTATTAATTATTTTAAAATGAAAATTAAATTATTATTTTTAATAATATTATTTTATAAATTTATTTTAATTACAATTTTAATTTTATTATATAATTATTATTTATGATTTTATTATTATTTTTTATTTTTTTTAATATCATAAATATTTTATATTTTTTAATTGTTTTATTTTTATTATTATTTTGTATATTTATTATTAATATTTTTACTTTTATTATTATTTTATTTTATTTATTCGTCTTTTTTCAAATAATGATATATAAAAAAAATGATTTTTTTCTTAATTTTTGTAATCAAATAATATTTTAATTTTGTTGATATGTTTTTCTCTCTTCACAAACTTCCGATCGTAACGTCCAAACACACCGTTAAAATTACGTTAAATGACGTTTATATTTTAGTTTTAAAACACGCGGTATTTTTTTTATATTTTAAAAAAGTTATATCCAAACTCCCTTAAAGTTTTAAATAAATATTAATATTTTTAATGTGTTAGTAATCACATTTATCTCTTTTGTATTTTAATAAAGGATATTCATTTTCTTTATTTCATCCAAAATATGGTATTAACTAAAACTTATATAAAATTGTGAAAATTAAAAATTAAGTTTTAAAATATGAATAATTAATATTTTTTATAGAAAAATTGAATATTTTAATTATTATATGTTACAAATATAATAAAAAGTATAGTGAGACTAAATTATAAATTATCTTATAAAACTAAGATTTTGAAAAAATATTTTTTAATACAAGATACAATAAATAATATACTATGTCTTTTTATATTGAACGAAAAATAAAAATAATATATATAATTATTTTATATAAATTAGAATAAGGAACATATTACTTAATTAAATTACATATATATAATATAATTACTTTAATTTAAAATATTTTCATATGTTAATCACATTAATTAATATTTTATTTAGTTTAATTAACAAATATTCTAATATTGATTAAAAAGGAGAGAATTATATTTATAAGAATTAAAAATCCATTTAAATCAATAATATACTAAGCCTTGTATATATAAAAGAAAAAGAAAACAAAAGAGTGAAAAATAAATTCAATAAACATTCTATATATTAAAAAAAAAGTCTCACATCATTTAAACATTTAAAATTAAAAGTAATTTTATAAACATCTCCTTTAATATAGTAAAAGCTAAAAAGCTGGACAAAATTGTATGTCAAATATAGACTAAATAACAAAGACAGGATACAAGGATTTAAAAGCAATGATTATTAATTTTATGCTACCTTTTTTATGATAAAAAATTAATTATTTTAATAATTATTAAAATAAAATATTAGCAAAATTATAAAAAATATCCATAAAAAATAATTTTTTTATTAAATTTAATAATTTTATTGTGAATTATTTTTTATTTTAAGTTAAAAAAATAAAAAATGGTAAAGATTTACTTTAAGAAAGGTAATTAAAGATAATTCTCATCATTAGTTTTTAACAATATATAATATGGATTCTTCATTTTATCGTAAAAATTTCATATCTTCATTCTATCTTTAATTACGTTTTATTTATAAATCTACAAAAATACATAACACGAATTCCTCGTTATATAGTACGCATTTCGTATTTTAATTTTATTCTTAATTATATTTTAAAATTATAAAAACAAAATAAAAAAATAGGTATAAACTTTTGTAAAACTTAATTGTTCAAGTGTTTGTGAGATGCCTGTTAAGTATGGAATCTAAGTCTCACTTTGTGTAAAAATAAAAAAGTTAAATAACATAACAAAAATCCATAAACCCAATGCGTCAATAGTTTGGATTGAAGGTGTTATCAATTTCTTGTGTGAGTTAGCTTATGTCTCATTGTATTTGAGATCTCTTTGATTTTTTTCAACAAGTATATAGTGTCGATAGTATGTCGTTGTGACTGACTCAAACAAATACAATTTAATACTCATATAGAAAGTCATCTTAGCGAATTTTCAGTGGTAAAGAGAGGTTCGTCTTGTGTTTAATAATATTTCCGCTCGAGGGGAAGTGTACTAACGTGGAAGGAACTCATACTTGAGATGGAGATTATTAGCTATCTAAGTGAGAATCTAAGTCTCATATTCTGTAGAAATAAGAAAGTTGAGCAGCATATAAAAAAAGACCCATAAACCCCAATGTCTTGTGTGAGTATGACTCATGTCTCGTTGTGTTTAAGATTTGCTTGAGACTTTAGGAAGAGATTGTTAGATACACAAGTTAAAGTCTAAATCTCACATTGTCTATAAATGAGAAAGTTAAGTATCATATATTAAAAAAAATCTACAAACTTAATACCTTATCTTAAGGTTTTAAATTAAAGATAACGTTAACATGATTTAGTTTTTAGATAAAAATATGTCAAATAAAAAAAATATATGAATCAAACTAAATAGTTTTATTTGGATTAGTTTTAGCAATTTTTAATTTTGAATATTTTTTTATTAAAGATTTAGTCTTTTTTTTTGTCTTTCAAATTAAAATATAATAATAAAAAATATGCTACTAAAAATCTAATAAATATATTGAATAATAAACTAATAAAAATATAAAATTAAATATTTAACACCATTAAGATGCTAAAATCATATATTTTTATAGTTTATTACCAATATAACTTAAAGAACATAAAGATACAACATATCACTATGATAAATTTGACCACATTACTGAAAAAAAACATAGGAAAAAAAGTTATATCAATTGTGAAATCAAATGTCCATATATAGTTGCAATATGTAGAAAATAAAAAACTATTACTTAAATTTTAATTACAACATTTTTTTTATTTTTTTCAAAAGAAACATATCTTGTCAATAAACTTTTTACTATATAAAAATTATTAATTTTAAGTGCAATAATTAGTCAAACTCGACATAAAAGTTTTCTTAAATTACGGGTGGGATTGGGCTAAGTTCTAAAACATATAAAATATAATAATCAATATAATAGAAAAAAAACAATTAAACAATAAATACGGAAAGTAAAAGTATGAAAATGTTCATTTCAATTCTCTCAATGTATTACACGAGTTCTTCAATCTCTGTTGATCCTTACATCAATTTTGTGTACAAATCAACGTGTCAATGGTTTTTGGTGAAAGAAAACTCTATCTTCCATAGTGAAAGCAAACTTTAAAGCAATAGTATACACTGGCATAATCAACAAAGCAATTTGAAAAAAAAAAAAAAATAGGATATTTGATAGAGTTCACTTCAAAGCAATATTTTTTTCATGTTTTTTATTTTAATTATTATTTTAAATTTTGGGAGGAGTTGAGAGGGAAAAAAATAGGAAGTGTAAGTTAATAGGGTGCACTTTTAAAATTTTCATTTTTCATTTTTCTTATATTTTTACTTTGCTGTTTATATTTTAATTTTATTTTATGTTTTTTGGTTTTATTTTTATTTAATTTTTTTGTTTTTTGTTTTTGTATTTTAATTATTATTTATATTTTCATTTTCATTTTAATTTGTATGTTATTTTAAAAAAAAAAAGTTATCGAACTAAGTTCAACCTGTATTTGTTGTATATCTTTAAAAAGTCTAAACTAATCAAATTGAATTTTTATTAAAAGTATCATTTTTAAGTATGTAATATTTATTGAAATAATTTTTATTTTATTTTTTTAATTGTAGACATATTTTTTTTTTACTTTATTTATCCGGACAAAATCGGGTGTCGATACTTTAAATACTTAATATTTTTTTTTGCAATGGTTTGTTGTAGTATCTTGATACATGTGAGTTCTCTCTTGATGTCATGCTTTCTATATAAAGTTAATAATTCTTCAAAAATAAACTCACATCATTATATATTTGCAACGTCTTGATTTTAGAACCAAACACTTTTTTATCAGCTCCTTAAACTCTAGAAATTTTTAAACACTTTTAATTTGCGCTTAAAAAGTATACTCATGTAAATATGCTATAATCATCAATAAAATCAACATATTAGAATATCCAGAAAATGAGAGAGTTCTTGTCACGTCCACAAATCACCATCAAAAAGCTCTAATGAGACCTTACATCAACAAGTGGATTTGTCAAAAGGAAGCCGATGTGCTTTCCCAAATTGACAACCTGCACACATTTCTTCTCCGCCAAAACTTGACAAATTAGGCACACCGTTTACCAATTTTAATTTTACCATGACCTCAAATTTATCCATGCTAAGATGCCCAAGTCTAGCATGCTATAAATATACATTGTCATTGTTGATCATTTTTTCAATATGTGAATCAGAAGCAGACAAAACAAATAAGCAGACAAAACAACATCAGCCTTGAGCTCCTTAATGTTTTGCAGAAACTTCACATCATGTGGACCAAATAGCACAAATTTTTTGACATCAACAACATTTGCAATTGAGAAAAGATTTTTTTTCATACCTGGAATGTGGAAGACATTATTAAGTGTAATTGAATCTTCTTATTTACCACTAATAACAACAATGCCTTCATTCTCCATGTGATGGACTGTGTTGTCAACTGTGACAATGACATTATTTCCATTATATTCTTGGAGGCTAGAAAACTTGGATTGGTCTCCTATTAGATGATGGTCGCAACCGAAATCCATGATCTTGTTGATGGAAACCAAGGCATCTACAAATTTTGTTTTTGTCACAAACTTCTTCCCTTAGTCTTTTTTTCTCCACAATCTTGTAGGTTACTTTACTCTTTCATAATTTAACTTGACAAAATCTTTTGATATGCCTAGTTTTGTCACACCGATATCATTTGAAAATCTTCTTATCAAAGGTAGTATTAGAAGACTCACCATTAACTCTATGCAGACTCAAGTTGTTTTGGTTGTGTGGGTGAGGGGTTAGACTATTTTCAAACTCCTTCAAGGATGGTTGTTGAAACCATCCTTGTATCGATGTGACATATGGAATGTGTTATGGTACATCCAGTACAACCACACATCACTTATGTGTCAAAGCTAAGGCCAATTTAAATATTCCTTCCTTCCTTAACCCTTCGATGAGCCTTTTCGAGACAAAATCGTGATGGAGATTCGAGCTCCAAAGCGCACAATACTTCAGATGCAGTAATTGGCCTTAGCGATGCCTTTTCAATGAACTTGAGGTCGGAACATTGATGCCGTGTGTGGGAATCCATTCCCTTAACCCTCGACTGGGGGGCTTGTTCTGGTACTCCCAATATAATCCCACATCGCTTAAGAGTCGAGATTAAGCTCAACTTAAATACTCCTTACTCTGCTTTCACATTGAATTGTTTTTATTTTTTTTATTGCATCAACATTGGCTCGTCTGTGGGAGGAGTTGTATTATTGTTGTTAACAACATCTCACAAATCTTCACCAACAAAATAAGACTCCATACAAGTCATTCACACTCTGTAGTTATATTGATTTAATAACTCAATACCAAGTCCACTACGATTACTTGAATCTATTCTTGAAGAGGCACTTATTAATTTTTCTACTTAGAGATTTAACAAAAATAAATAAAGAAAGTCTGTTGATCTAAAATCAAACAAAAAAACAAAAAAAAAACCTCAAAAATAGAAGTGAATGATTTAATAAAAAAGTTATAAGAAGTTTTATTAGAGGACTTTTAATTTTTTAATTTTTCTTATTTCAAATGACATGAAACTAACCTTATTTATACTATTCAAGGGAACATAATATATTTTTAATTAATTTGAAAATAATTTTAAAAATAATTCTAAACTTCTCTTCTGTACCTTAAAAATATTTTAATAAAAATAAATAAACTTAAATCATTATAAAAATCAATTTTTGCTTTTAACACGGGTGCTGGTAAATGATGCAAGACACTGACCAATTTTTTTTTCTACATCATTTTCTAAAACTTTTCACCTTAAAGCTAAAAATATGTTTTTAAAAATGATAGCATTTCAAATTATAAAATATAAATTAAAAATAAAAAAAGAGATTTTATTATACTTTGATAAGGGATTTCTTCTCCCTTAAAAAAATACTAAACGTGGTCGTTTTGAAAGGGGGGGAAATTGGGAGAGTGAGCGAGAGAAAGAAAGTAGTGGGTGATATAAAAGGTCGCTACATTTATCGAAGGAAAGGACATGAGTGAGGATACGTCGCAGCGAGCGATGTCGGAAGAAGATTTGGATTTCGAGAAGAAGGTTTCGATAAAGGAGACGATGGAGGTTGATCCACCCAAAGTCCTTCTTCTGCTTCGCGATTTCCTCGCAGTTCAGCAACGAAGGGCCGAAGCATATTCCAAGCTCAAAAGGTTAACAAATTACTTACAAATCTTTCCGTCAAATTAGATGTCAAATCAGTTTTTTCTGCCATTTATTTGAACTCATGGATCCGTTAGTGTTACTGATAGCGATATTTAGGGTTCATAATTCGATCTTTAGGGAAAAATAGTTTTATTTTATTTATTGTTTTATTAGGTAATAGAAAAGGATTCCATACTATGCATTTCAAGTCCAAGTAAAATTCTCAAATCTAGGGGCTTTACCTTTTTGTTTTCTGTCTTCATTTTCGTTTTTTCGTTTCTTTTTTTAGTTACACATCCGTCACTTGGTCTCAATGTTCCCTGTTTTCAGAGACTTGTACAGAGAACAAAAAACAAAAAGAAAAAGTATCTTTGACAATCTTGAAAATCTTTGAAAGTAGAAAATATATCAAATTAAGGTGACAGTTTTGTGATTAAAAAGTGGAAAAAGAAATGAAAAGGAAAATAGAAGTATAGGTAAATGAACCCTTAGGGATTTTATTTTTCATTTAATTTGTTTTTTTTTTCTATAACTGAGTTATAGTTCATTGTCATCCAATGATAGATTATGTATGGAAAGATTACTATTTGTTAACTATTGTAATAATGATTACTTTAAAAGTTATGAATCTGATTTAGATGCAGCGGTAAGTTATGTATGGAAAGATTACTATTTGTTAACTATTGTAATAATGATTACTTTAAAAGTTATGAATCTGATTTAGATGCAGCGGTAAGTTTGACATGTGTGGTAAGTTTGTTGAATTTTATAATACCTGCTTTAAATTTCGTAGCTAGAATGAGTTTTGATAACTTGACAATGTAATTTTTCTATAGAAATTAAGCCCCTAAGCTAGCCAATGTTACTTTTCCATGACAAGTGTAATAGTTAGAGTTTGTCATTATAGTTACACGTTAATTACATTGGAATTTGAGACTTTGGTTGGATGTCTAACTTGTCAGGGGGTTTTCAGACTACATGGCTAATGGAGGGGAATTGGCGTATAAGCAACTTTGCGGTGAAATGACAGTAGAGTTTAATGATTGCTCGAAAAAAGTGTGACCACGATCCAAACATTATTAGTTTTGCTTAACCAAAAATGGGGTTTTTGTTTAATTTTACTGCATTTGTTTAACTCTTGCTTTTTCTGATTTAGCATAGGTCCTTGAAATGGAGGGATTGTTTAGGAGCTCTGATTACGGGCGAGAAGATCTAGCACAGCTCCTTAGAGCTGTTCAAGATCAAGAAAAACAGAATCTGCGTCTGGTATGTAACTGGTTCATTTTATGAATACAATAGTTCCTTTGAAATAAAATTCAGTGTTTGTAATTGTTTTTATTGTTTTAAAAAATCTATCTTCTTGTACTTTGCTTTATCTTCTATCTTTCTGGAGTTGATCATCAGACTAAAGCATGTTACCAAATATGTTTTGGATTTAATTTGTTATGTGCTATCTGGATATCAACTAAGCATACTTTGTCTATTGTATATCCCGCTGTTGTCATTTTTAATTTGTTGAAGTGTTTGTAAATGTAGAAATCCTGTTTAATTTACTATAAATAGTTATATATTAAATTGATGTTGTTAGACCGTTTCTTCTTGGTACACCTAAACCTAGCATTTTATTTTTTCTCTTTCTTGGGACATCCATAACCACTGTAAGCTTCAAACTACCTCTTTCAGGAAAGACTGAAGTTTATGCTCTCAGTAATACACTTGGTTGGATTAGGCTTTTCTCCAACTTAATAACTGAAACCTGTTATGATTCAAATTGAGACAGCAGCACTTCAGGCATATTTTTATTGTCTGGTCACTAGTAACATGCTTGTGATCTTAGCATTGTTCCATGTATTTTTACTGCAAATTTACAAAGAGGAATACACTGACCATTAAATCTTATCATGAGATTAAAACACAAATTCGTGAGTTCTAAAAATGTCATAAAATTTTTAAGTGATGTGATCACGTGACTTTAAAAATATGGTTATATTTAGTCACGTAAAACTTACTTTCTGAGCAGATAATGTTATAAAAATCATGTCCTAGCATTAGTTTCCTTGGTAAAAGAAGGATAATTTTGTTGAGTGGAATGATTTTATTTTGTCTGTCCTCTTTCTCGTTGGCGGTGTTAATTGTGACTTGTACAAAAGAGTGTGGAGTTGTGACATATATAAAAGCAATGTTGTCTTTGCTGACAAATGACTTTACAGACTGTCACCATTCAGATGTTAAAGAAAGCAGGTCGCCCATCTGAACGTCTGGTGAGCCATGAGAAGTGTAAATTTACAAAACCAACAGAGCATGAGTGTGTTCATGTTCAGGAGATTACTGAAGCTTCTGGAACTGAAGAAGCAGAAGCAGATGCTGAGTATAACAATGCTCTAAATGAAGCTATTAGAGGTATTCAGGATGTTGTGATGACCATAAATGAACACCTAGAAGAAGTCAGATATGAAATTGCTGCCCTTGAAGCAGAGTGATTCTTTTCGTCTACATTTACAACATTAGTCACCGTTATTCACATTCAATCAATCATTTGCTCATTTGCGGGTGAATGGATAGGTTCGACGAACATTTGTATGTCTATGCAGTCCGTGAAATGTATATAGACACCTGAAAAGAAATGCAGTTCATGAATCATGTCCAGTCGCCAAGTTAACATGCATTTTGGTACTTCTGAGTATTTTCTGTGACAGAGGTAAGTTTGTTAGTTTGTAAAATCAAATTTGTACAATGTGTTTTATGTCGACGGCAAGTGAACAAAAAAAAAAAATTTACTCTTTTTTTTCCTGTGACGATGACGTAATTCATAGTTTATGTGGGAAAATCACATTTTATGTGGTTTTGGGGGATTCACTTCAAATTTTTTTATTATTTACCGAATCATTATTGCGTTTGGATAAATTTTGTGGTGAGAAATAGGTAAGTAATTTTTGGTGAAAACGAGAATTTTTTTCCCACATGATTTTTTTCGAACATGGCACAATGTAAATATAGCATAATTTTTATTTGAGATCAAAATTTGGTTTTCGGAGAGTCGACTTTTGACCTTGGATTAGCTTAGGTGGTCTAAAAGATCAACTGGAATTTGGTTATCCGAGAAGGGAATTCTGAACTGGTTTGTTATTTTTTTTTTTTGGCCTTTTTGATTTATTAAATTAAATAGTAACTGTTTTTGAAAAAAGTTACAAAAATAATTAATTGAAAAGAATTTTGGAGGGAATATTAAAATTGTGGTTAGCTTTCCTTTGACCTTGCAATTGGATTTAAGCGCTCTGCCTGATTTTTCCTTTCAATTGGTTGCTCTTATCACATTAGTGCTTGTTGTGAAACCAATATAACCCAACCGCTGAACTTGCATTGAACTGCTGTACTTCATTGTTCATAACTTTCTTTGTGGGTGTCCAACTTGTCATTTGATTTGTTTTAATTCTTAAGTTGGATCTCAATTTTGCACATTCTGATTACTTGTAGTGAAAACTATTGTGCTTTGACTGTGCTGTGCCTATTTTATATATTTTATGAAATTTTGATTGTTGCTTATTCTGTCAGAAAATAAATTAGTTTATTCGTGCATTAATTGATTCATTTTCTGTATTGATACTGTATCATTGATGTGAGAGATTTCTGAAACCTTTCATTTGGTTTGAAACATTGTCATTGCTTTCTAAAATAAAATTTAATTCACCGTCTGATCTTATTATTATTAAGGATAATAATAAAAGTAATAGTAATGATATTATTATTATTAAGGATAATAATAATAATAAATATAATAATAATTTTATTAATAATAATAATTATATGTATAATTACAATAAAAATAATAATAATAATAATTATAACATAATATGACCACGTAATTTATTTGACTCAGTAGTTAAAGATATTTTTATTCACCTAATGATCCTTTAGATATTAAATTGTTAAATTTTGTTATATCTTTTTCGATTCTTGTGCCACTACTTAAGGCAAATACAGAAAAAAATAAAATAAAATCAAATTAACCCCAAACGTGTTATGTCTCACTTGACTTTCCCGTTTACTCATCATGATTGTTCTCGCACTCTTTGACTAATTAAGTGAAAGTTAAAATTTTTATCTTTATGGTAGGTTGTTGTTATTTTTTAATTAATTTTTCTTTGTGTATAATGTTCAAGATTATCAAAAGAATGAAAATTAAGATTTTTTTTTGTTAAAGTGTTTGTTTAAAGTTCTATTGTGGATGAATCTAAATCCATTTCGATTGTTTCTCTTTCTTTAGATATTGAATTGTTGAATTTTCTTATATCTTTTTCCATTCTTGTGCCACTTCCCGTGGTATAGAAAAAAAGACAAATAAATTCCAAATCAATCCCAAACATGGTGTTATGTGTAAGTTGACTTTCCTTTTTCCTCACCATTGATGTTCTCACACCTTTTGAATATTTATTTTTTTATGTCATTATTTATGTAATAAATTCTTTTAGAGATGTTTTGTTTTACAGTGGGCGTGAGTTCTCTGATTTTCTTATACCACTATTCGTATTTCATTTAATGTTTTAATGTTTTATTGAAGGTTCTTTTAATTTCTGGGTTGTCAATTAATGCAAAAATAGTTTGAAATATTCTTTATCAATTTGTTAATGCAATATTAATTTTTTTCCAGAAATATTATGACAGCTGTTAAGTTATGTTGTACATTTCTAAAACCCCACATACTTCACTTGACTTTTGAAATTGCTACGTTAACAAGTTAAGTGCAGAGTATACTTTAAGTTATTAGCGGTTATAATAAATAATATAAATAATAAATATAATTTATACAAAAAAAATATAAATATGTATTTCTATATTATTTTATATTTATCTGTTACTAGCAATTTCACTAACAGTTATGCGTTATCTGCTAGCTTTAAAGAGCTGCCCAGTAATGATGGTTATGAATAAAATATCTTTTTTTTTTTCTAATTTAAAAATTCTTCTCTCGTTAATTATGTTTTATTTATCTCCATTTAAGAAATAAATTCAAATTATTATTATCAAAGACATTCCACTGTTGACTTGACTTCCTTTTCTAGTACACCTGATTTTACTATTCTTTTCCTTTTTTTTTAAGTTGAGGTTAAAATTTACCATCCGAAGCTTACTTGTGGGTGTATAAACTTTTTTCTAGACACGGGAGTGGGCAATTGGGGAATTTTTTTCTTACACACTGAAAAAAAAAATATTTATTCATCTGGGAAATTGGTACCTTTTTCAAGAATAAAAAGGGTGTGCCATAATTTTTCATGGGTGGAGAAATTGGGGTAAATTAGTTTTAGGTGTGGCCTTGGTCCGACAAGATCCTATGTGTCTAGCAGAGGGCACCACCCCTAGTAAAATTGAAGGGTAACCCTAATAGAATTGAAGGGAATTTGGGATAAAGAGCCCCCATAGATAGAAATTGAAGTATTGCTCTTGTTGCATGTCCTTAGCAGTTGCTAACAAGGAACTTGGGGTGGAGTGTGTGAACACTTTCTGTGAAGCATGAACGCGGTGCAGATTAGTATGTTTTGCCTATGATCAATTTTGAATTTCATTTTATGCATGTACGTTTTGTATGAACTACATTACGATTTTTTTCTCTCTCTCTCTCTCTCTCTTCAATTGCTTGAATTGACCTTAGGTTATGCTTGAGAAGCTCAGATTGTTAAAATGAAGAAAAAGACAACTACAATCCACAAAAAAAAGGGGAATTACCCTCACGTCTCTCAGAGTTCCAAAAAAATATATAAAGCACCATGGTCCATGGTTAGAGTAACTAAGAAAAAGGAAAATCTAGCCACCTCATGCCAAACATCTCAAAATGGTAATCCTTAGCATAATTGGAAAGATTGAAAAGAATTAAATACAAACTATTATAGCATAAACTTAGTTTTTTTTTTTTTTTAATTATTTGAACATATTGTACCACTTAGTATTTAATTGGACATGTTTGATGTAGACTTTTGCAAAAGTGAAGAATCTCTGAAGGATAAGGTCATGGAGAATACCTCTCCTTAT
>Ga0209489_106063_pt1 | contig 19949 bp, 11 predicted proteins | sample SiratrowhiteBW_FD_187527 | JGI IMG/M metagenome (GOLD analysis project Ga0209489, IMG submission 187527) | Root nodule microbial communities of legume samples collected from California, USA - Siratro white BW (SPAdes) (version 2) | ecosystem: Host-associated > Plants > Roots > Nodule | place...
AAAAAAAATAAAAAAAAAAAAAAAGTAGATTTTTAAAAAAAGACGAACTGGGCATGAGAAAAAAAATCACTACTTCAACTCAACCCCATTATGCCATAATAAAGGGTATGAGAAAAATCACAAAAGATCACAAATTTAACCAAAATTCCAAAACAGAGAGCCACAATATCAAATGGGCACACGCTAATAATCACAGAAAAAGCGTCAACAACGTTCTCACCGGAGTCCTGCGAACCCCAAACCGGAGCTTGACGAATCCGATGACGGGTCCGGCATGGCGCTTCATCATCTCCTCCTGCATCTGCGAGGGATCCATCTTGGAGATATCGGAGGAGGGAAAAGAGGGTTCTGGTTTCTTGCCCCATTCCTTCCACGCATCGTCCTCCTCGTCGTCGAACACGTCGTCCAAGTCGTCGGTGATGTGGACCTTGCGCTTTCCGCCGAGGACAAAACGGGAAATTGAGGACGCAAAGAGGAGAAGGAGAAGGAGAGTGGGAAGAGGTTTGAGGGTCATGAGGAAGATGATGAAATGAAGAAAGTGATCTCACTGTGAAGTGCGAGTGAGTGTTGTGTGAAATGTTGTGAATGAAATGTGTCAGGATTTGAGTTGGTGATTTTGTTGCTTACTCTTTGCATGCTAATTGCCAAAGAAGAGATGAAAAAATTTGCTACTAAATAATAGATTAGATTAATATAAATTAGAAAAACTATTTTTGTTATTTTTTAAACTTTTATATATATTTTAGTGTGTATTTAAAAATATTGAATTTCAATATATTTTTTTGAAAAATCTCTCTCTTTAAATTAGAATAATTATGTTAAGTGATTTTTTCTTTTGGTATGGAAGTGACAGTTGTTTCTAACTGTTATTTTCCATCAAGAGTGTGAACTAGATGAGCTACCAACAATGGCCACCACAGTTCTTTAAAGCTAGTATCTTTTAACAAATATTTTTCTGTACAACTTGAAAATTAAATCTCTGACTCCATAAAGGTAAAATTTTTCTGTTTTGATTATATTCTAGAGTTATCTGTATACACTGTAATTATCTGTCAATAGATCAATCAAAGTCCTGTTTTAGTTTAGAGTAATTTCTAATTGATTAAAAGTAGAAATTACATAAAATGAAAACTAAACTCTTTTTATTTAGATGAAAATATTATATAATTTTGATTAATTTTAAGTTATATGATAAAACAAACTTAAGATGATCATGGAAGTGTCTTATCAGTAATCTGCCTTAATCTAAACTTGGTTACCAGCTATTTTAACTCAAATAAATGTTTATTTCTCAATCCAGAAAATGCGATGATTCTCTTGGTTTCATGGCATTATAGGTGGGAGAAGCGATGAGACTGAGGTGGCCTTATCAAGAGTTTTTCACTTCTGAAGTTAAACTCATGGATAATAACAAGCACTAGAATTTGGTTGATGTGAACTATAACTCAACGTGCCAATGATCAACTTCACGTACTGTTGAACTGTACCAAACATGACAAAGTTCAAGCGTCAATGTCTAACATAGCCTCATAGGGGATATCGTCAACTTAGGCTCTGGCCTCCTTTTTGAACCTATGAAAAACATGACCGAGATTCCAAGAAATCCTAGAACATAACGATGGAGCACACTACAATGACATAGTGTTCTTCTTCCTCTTAGACTGTTATCTCTGTTCGATTGCTAGCATGCCATTGCATAGTATAAAGACCAAACAGGAGCAACCTGAATTCCTTGTTCCACTTGTTTTGGTTTCACAAACAATACTCTGTGTTCTTAGTCACTTTTCTTTTCTTGAGTTCAATATATCCATGTTGGATATCGTAGGCCCAGTTTTGGATATCATAATTCGCTTGTGGGACTGTTGTGCCTACGTCCGTGACTATGAAGAGAACCTTTCTTGCATGAGGGACATGGCATCTGACCTTCAAGGCCTTTGGGTTGATGTGAGTGTGAAGGTTCAACTGGCTGAGGCACAGCACCTGAGGCGTCTGAATGAAGTGAATGATTGGTTGGAGAAAGTTGAAGCCATGCAAAGAGAAGTGCAAGATATTCAGCAGAGAGTTGCTCAGGTTCAAGAACCACGTAACAGATGGTTGGCAAATTTTCCAACAAGCTGCAGGATGGGAAGGATTGTAACTAAAAAAATAGGTGAGATTCGCGAACTTATTGATAAAGGGCACTTTGACGTGGTGGCTCAGGAAATGCCATGTGCTTTGGTTGATGAAATCCCTCTAGAGGTCACAATTGGTCTAGAATCAACCTTTGATGAACTTGGTGCATGTTTTGATGATAATAATGTGGGAGTTATTGGCTTGTTTGGCATGGGGGGTGTAGGAAAGACAACTCTGCTCAAAAAGTTCAACAATGAGTTCCTTCCCACAAAATTTTATGATGTAGTAATTTGGGTTGTGGTGTCTAAAGAAGCAGATGTATGGAGTGTTCAACAAAGCATAGGTGACAAATTGAATGTTCCTGTTGGTAAATGGGGTGGCAAGACTATTAATGACAGAGCTATTGTGTTATACAACTTTTTGAAGAGGAAGAGGTTTGTGTTGCTGCTAGATGATTTGTGGGAGCGTATGGATCTTCTGAAGTTGGGGATTCCTCTTCCCGATATGGAAAACGGATCTAAAGTGATATTCACAACAAGGTCCATGGAGGTTTGCAGGAACATGGAAGCCAACACATGCATCAAAGTAGAATGCTTAGCACCAAAGGAAGCATTTGAGTTGTTCAGAGAGAAAGTTGGTGAAGAAACGCTCAACTCTCATCCTGAAATATTTCACCTGGCTCAAATTTTGGCTCAGGAGTGTCAGGGACTTCCTCTAGCTCTTATCACTGTGGGAAGATCCATGGCTAGAAAGACTCTCCCTGAATGGAAACGAGCAGCACGAACCATGAAGATCTATCCATCAAGATTTTCAGGTATGGTTGACTATGTGTATTGTTTGCTTGAGTTTAGCTATGACAGTTTACCGAGTGCCACACACAAGTCTTGTTTCTTGTACTGTTCGATCTTCCCTGAGGACTATGATATTAGAAAAGATGAACTCATTCAACTGTGGATTGGGGAAGGTCTTTTAGCTGAATTTGGTGATGATGTGTATGAAGCGCGCATCCAAGGAGAAGAGATCATCGCAAGCTTGAAGTTTGCTTGTTTGTTGGAGGACAGTGAGAGAGAAAACAGGATCAAGATGCATGATGTGATCAGAGACATGGCTTTGTGGCTAGCTTGTGATCATGGATCCAACACCAGGTTTTTGGTGAGAGATGGCGCATGCAGCGGTTCACTTGAAACATATAATCAGGCAAAGTGGAAAGAAGTAGAGAAAGTATCAATGTGGAGGCACAGCATTCAAAAACTCTCAGGAAAACCAGATTGCTCAAGACTCTTGACTATGCTCGTTAGAAACACCGAGATAACCATCTTCCCATATGAGATCTTTGTGAATGCAAAGCATCTTAGAGTGTTGGACTTGTCAGGTAACAAAAGAGTAAGAGAATTACCTTCTAGTATTGGGGAGTTGGTTGAATTGCAGCATTTGGATCTATCAGGTACTGATATACAAAAATTGCCAAGGGAGCTTCAAAACCTGAAAAAACTGAGATGCTTGCTGCTGAATTATATTTGCAATAGGCTTGTCTTCCCAAGGAGTTTGATATCAAGTTTGGTGTCATTGCAAGTGTTTAGCAAATTACCATGGGAAGATCAGTTTATTCGTCCAGATTTAGGTGAACCTGAGGAAACTGTGTTGTTGAAAGAACTGGAATGCTTGGAATACCTTCAAGACATAAGCATTGCTCTCTTTTGCTTTTCATCTATGCAGGTATTACTGAACTCTCCCAAATTGCAAAGATGCATTAGAAATCTGAGAGTAATTTCTCCTTTCAATTCAATGCCACATGTTATATTATTCCCATTTTTGACAACAATGCAACATCTAGAGGTATTGTCCATGTCAGTTTCTTCATCTTTAGACCATGTCAGGAAAAAGGAGTCTCCTTCACAGAGTTCTATGATTGAGTGCATTCCAATGAGTTCTAAGCTTACTGAGCATAGCTACATTGTTGGCCTTCGTGAGTTATCCCTTGAAGGGTGTGGCATGATCAACTTGAATTGGCTCGCAAGTGCTCCAAGCCTTCAACTCCTTAGAATATACAATTGTCCCTCCTTGGAAGAAGTGATAGGTGAAGAATTTGGAGATGCAGAAAATGTTCTTTCAAGTCTTGAAATTGTTGATCTAGATTCTTTACCAAAGTTAAGGAGCATATGCTCACAGATCTTACAGTTTCCTTGTCTTAAGGAGATCTGTGTAGCAGATTGTCCAAAGCTGATAAAGCTCCCTTTTGATTCCAATAGTGCAAGGAATTCTCTGAAGCACATTAATGGACAGAAAAGGTGGTGGCGTAAATTGCAGTGGGAAGATGAAGCCACAAGGGACCATTTTGCTTCAAAATATGTACCTTTGCGTAAAATTCGCCAAATACGTTGAATCTTGTTGTGTGTTGCTCATCACCAACTGAATAACTCCCTTTATCTCCAATTCAACAATAACTACATACATGCACTCTTAAATGTTTGCTTTGATTGTACTTGTTTCTGAGAGTGACATTCTGGAAATGAAAAATTATTGTTCATGTTGTATGCATTGTTGTGAGAGTGACATTTTGGAAATGAAAAATTATTGTTCATGTTCTATGCACTTTTTTATCTGCGATCTCGTCTACTAGAAATAAGGTCAATTCATAAGCTGTAAATTTGAATTAGATTTAAACTCATATTCTAATATAATATCAGAATATATTTTAATAAAGTTTGATGAATCTTTCAGGTTATCATATTTAATCGGGTCCCAATCTACAAATATTTAGTAAAGTTTGATGAAATTGTCAAGTCATTGTCTACAAATATCTAATTAAATAAAAGAGTATTTTTGTGACAGTGATATCAAATTCAAAACCAATAATTAGGATAAAAAAATGGTGAAAATCATTGATGTTCTAAATTCCAGTCTTTTCGACAAAGTTCTGAAAATGTTACCACTCATCTGTTTTGTTGGAAAAGCTTCATAACAAAGTTAGTCAAAATTTAGGGTATATAAAAAAAATGCAAATTTATCAAAGTTAAGACACGTTTAATTTCAGAGATCAAAATTGAACTAAAGGTGCATGTATTAATAGTAAAATATCTACAAGAAATAATTTCATATTCTCGTGGATAATCTGAAAGTAATAATTTAATTGATTATTTTAGAAATTATTCATTTCAAAAACAATTATTTTAAATATAAATAAAATGACCTAATATATTAACAGGTAAGTAATTAAACCAAGTAAAAAGTGGTATTGGAATATAAAAACTACATTAAAAAAAAAATAGCCGTGTGAGGAGAAATTAGAGGAAGAAATATAAACTTATTTTTAAACTAAGTATTTTGAAATAACTAATTTTAGTAGACACTTTGATCAAATTTAAAAGAGGTGTGAACTAAGTAACTTTTTAAAATATAATTTATTTCAGATAGATATTTTTATCAAAATAGATAGAAAATGTTTATTTTTTAGAATAAGTAAATTAAATAAACCTATAAAAAAATAAAAGTTCTGTTACTTCAAAAATCTCTCTAGAACATTTTTGACTGACTGCATCTTTAGTGTTTATTGAGGCACTTCCAAATTTTAAAAAGTTTCAAAATTATCGTGTTTAAAAGGACGTTATGCCCATAGAATAGTGAGAGAGTGAGGTGCGTGATTTTGAAAAAAAAAATAAAAGACCAATACTTGCTTTCTGGAACTGAAGTATTTTGAATTTTTCGAAATCACTTTGGAAATATAATGTTCCTAAAACATAAAATCACTTTTAAAATAATCTGTTCTAGAATAATCTGTTTTGAAATGAGGAATTCCGAAAGTTAGTTTCTAGATTTAGAATTGTCTATTTCAAAAATCATTTTTATTACATCTTTATTTAGAATTAGTAATTTTGAAAATTATTTTTATTATACCTCTAGAATAGATAATTTTAGAAATTATTTTTAGATCTAAAAATAACTTAAAAAATTGTTTATTTAAGAAATGAATTTATTTTTTTAGAAAAATAAGGTATAGATTTTAGAATTTTTTAAAATTTGGAAGTGGCTCAAGAAACATTTGGAGGTGCTAAAAGAAGCAATCCCATTTTCTCGTGAGAGCCCAGCCCAATATCCCAAGACGACGCCGTTTTCAATCAAAAGAAGCACTTCTCACAGTTCTCATTTCTCCACCGTTCTTCTGCATAGCGCAGCTTCCCACAAGCCCTGAAATGGGTTATCTGAGCAAAGCTTCCAAAACCCTAAGGCAATCGAATTACTTATCGTTGTTATGCAGTTTCAATTTCAATTTCAACCCATTGACCAACAGAATAACCCATGAACGCTTTTCTATGAGGCGTGAACTGTTCTGTTCACAGTCACGCCAATACAGCACCACCACCAGGGAGAAAAGCACCATAGATTTGAGCCAATACCCTCCAGAGCTCGTTAGGAACTTCTCAATCATTGCGCATGTGGATCATGGCAAGTCCACCCTCGCTGATCGCCTTTTAGAACTGACTGGAACCATTAAGAAAGGCCATGGCCAGCCCCAGTATCTTGATAAATTGCAGGTACTCTTTCTTGCTGGAAATTTTCAATTTTTTCATCTGGGTATGATTTGTTGTGCTGTTAGGTAAAATGGGTATCGTCCAAAATTTGAAAATTGTTGGGAAGCTATATGAAGTAGAATGAGACAATGGTTTGGTTGAAAAGATGGAAAAAATAATATATTCAATGGCAATGTAAACTATCATTACTCACAAACTACCGTGAATAACCACAAGTCACTGCCTTCTTGGTGAAATTATAAAGCTTACACTGACTGTGCTTGTTGATTGAACGAAAATATAATTTAATTTGAATACATTGATGTTTTAAATAAAATGATTTTGCGGCCTCATTACATAATTGATTTCTAAGTATGGAAAAATTGTTGACTTTTGTAATAATTTCTCTAAACCTATACATATGGTGGTGTCTGATTGGTTGATAATGTAAACATTTTTGTACTAAACAATTTATAGAAATTAAAATTTTAGTGGGATGTCTTGTATTTCTTATTTTGTTTTGTTAGTGAAGTTTAACATGTCTTAGGTGGAGAGAGAAAGAGGAATCACGGTTAAAGCGCAGACAGCAACAATGTTCTATAAGCACAGTGTAAATGGTGGTGATTGCAGTGATGGAAATGAGTCACCTAAATTTTTGCTGAATCTTATTGATACTCCTGGACATGTTGATTTTAGTTATGAAGTGTCGCGATCATTGGCAGCTTGTCAAGGTGTTCTTTTGGTTGTTGATGCCGCTCAGGGAGTCCAAGCTCAAACTGTTGCTAACTTTTACCTTGCCTTTGAGTCTAACCTAACAATTGTGCCTGTAATAAACAAGATTGATCAGCCAACTGCTGATCCTGATCGTGTTAAAGCCCAATTGAAAACAATGTTTGATCTTGATCCAGATGATGCACTGCTAACATCTGCTAAAACTGGAGAGGGTCTTGAGCAAATTCTTCCGGCAGTCATAGAGCGCATACCTGCCCCTCCCGGGAGGAGTGAATCTCCTCTTCGCATGCTTTTACTTGATTCATATTATGATGAATACAGAGGGGTAATATGTCATGTCGCCGTTGTTGATGGTGTCCTGAGCAAGGGGGATAAGATTTCGTCTGCAGCTACTGGTCAGTCATATGAAGCTTTAGATATAGGCATCATGCATCCTGAACTTACACCTACTGGTATCTTGCTTACTGGACAAGTTGGTTATATTGTAAGTGGCATGCGATCAACCAAAGAGGCCCGAGTCGGTGATACAATTCACCATACTCGGACTGTTGTAAAGCCTCTTCCGGGTATAGTCAGACAACTTAGATCCATGCATGTGGACTATCCATACTGCTCTTTGCTGCACAGAATCTTTTAATTCATATATGTTGCCACATTCACACTTGCTGCACTTTTAGTTACTTAATGGACTTGCCGAAAATAAATTGAGTACATTTCATTGCTTGACCATTATTATTGTGGTATTGTATTGAAATGCACTTTTAGTTACTTAATGGTCAAGCAATGAAATGTACTCAATTTATGTGGTATTGTATTTTTTTCTTTCTTTCTCCATCTGTATGAGAATGTTATTGTTTTATTTTAGTATATATGCGTGCATTTCTTGGTCCTAAGTGTGTTGTTTTTGAGTTATTTGATAATTTGATTATTTAAACTGTAGGCTTCAAGCCAGCAAAGCATATGGTGTTCTCTGGTCTTTATCCAGCAGATGGATCTGATTTTGAAGCTCTAAATCACGCAATAGAGAGGTTGACATGCAATGACGCTAGTGTCTCTGTTACTAAAGAAACTAGCACTGCTCTAGGTCTGGGGTTCAGGTCTGGTACCTATTACTAAAAGAAAGAAATGAGATTGGTTCTGGAAAAATTGAAAATTTAGCTTCAACTGGAATAATTTGTTTCCAATTATGTTTGCTCAGGTGTGGGTTTTTAGGCCTTCTGCACATGGATGTTTTTCATCAACGACTTGAACAGGTAACACATCACTGTATGGTAACCAGATGATTACTTTAAACTGATGGTGAAGATATATTTGGGAAAGTGGAATGCCTTCAAATTTTTGAATCATGTGCATGCTTCAGAGGCATCTGGAGTGAATGTAATTTTTAATGGAATGGATAGAACTTAAGTTTTTTTCCCGTCTTCAGGCATGGTATGTTGGTGATCAATATTATGTTTCTGTAAACAGGAGTACGGAGCTCATGTTATCTCAACTGTTCCTACTGTGCCTTACATATTTGAGTTTTCTGATGGAAGGTAGATAACAGACTTGCATTTATCAGGCTAATTCCACTATGGTTTGCTAAGACTCTAGTTGTGCTTTTCAGCAAGTTAGAAGTTCAGAATCCTGCTTCATTACCTTCTAATCCCAAGCAAAAGGTGACAGCCTGTTGGGAACCTACAGTAGTGGCTACTATAATCATTCCTAGTGAGTAAGCTCTTTACAACCCTGGGTATAATTTATTTACTGCGCCGGAGCCTGATACTTGCTATCTTAATTTATTGGTGATTTAAGGTATGTGGGACCTGTTATTACCCTTGTCTCTGAGCGTAGGGGTCAGCAGTTGGAGTATTCATTCATTGACAGGTAAAATTTTGGGAGAGTTTCCATTCCAATACTATATTCAATTATCCATCAATGAATATATATGTGTATGTGCGCGTGCATATCATGAAAAGTGTCTTTATTTTTTGGGATATTATGCTCATTATGCATGATCATCATCCACAAAAGTTAACAAATTTTGAAACATTTTTGTGGCGGTTCATCAATTTATCCGTGGTTGAAGCAATAAATCTTTTAAGTTTCTCTCCTGCAGTCAACGGGTATTCATGAAGTACCGCCTGCCTCTGAGAGAGATTGTTGTTGACTTTTATAATGAATTGAAGAGTATAACATCAGGCTATGCATCATTTGATTACGAGGACTCTGAGTATGTATCGTGCTCCCTTTTTCTCACCCTATAATTTTCTGCATGATTATTGTTGTGCACTCACTTTTATTTACCTTGGCGCATTAATGCCATGTGGTTTTTGGAACATAATGTGGTACATGTAAATGTAGATTTGTATAAAAATGGTGTGATACCTGATGGATACACTGTACCGTGTGCATACTCTTATAATTTGTGTAGTTTGTTTTGTACTTATTGGCTATCATGTCATCAAGTTGGATAGGGAAATAACTTTTTTATGTTTGGATTGGCTAACTACCTTATAATGCATCCAATGGGTGTAATTACAGTTATCAACTAGCTGATCTGGTAAAACTTGATATTCTCTTGAATGGACAACCAGTTGATGCAATGGCAACCATAGTTCATAACACAAAAGCATATCGCGTTGGGCGTGAACTGACAGAGAAATTGAAAACTGTCATTGACAGGTCTTTTTCTTTAATAAACGATTGTATATTTTTTCATGCTGCTTCTTTAGTTTGAAATCACCCCAAAAGAGCTCTTTATTTTGTTCAGGCAAATGTTCGAGATAACCATACAAGCTGCCATTGGGTCAAAAGTCATAGCAAGGGAGACGTAAGCTTCTTTCTAAAGTATCATTTTGGGATGGTTGGTTTAAAACCTTTAGCTCCTGATATGAAAATAATAATCTTGATTAGTATTTGTAGTGTCTTATGTGAAAAAATGTTTAGGCAGTAAGCAATAATTATGCAATTACTTTTCTTGATATCGAAAAGAAGCATTTCTTACAAAGAAATCTATATCTATTATTCAATCAATCTATATTTATTGTACGGTAAATGTGCAATATTTATACCCATATTTCAACGTCTTTGAATAGCTATTTTATAGGTGGATTTTAGACCCTCTTGAGAGAAACAAAGGGCAATAAAGTGAGCAATTTGTTAACATGCCCTGATCATCTGTTGCCTAGCTTAAACTCTCGATATTGATTGTAGGATTTCTGCAATGAGGAAAAATGTTCTTGCCAAGTGTTATGGTGGTGATATTACACGAAAAAGGAAGCTATTGGAGAAGCAAAAAGAAGGAAAGAAGAGAATGAAGCGTGTTGGTTCTGTTGATATACCACAAGAAGCATTTCACCAACTATTGAAAGTTTCTTAGCTGACTATTTTTAAGATATTTGTGTATGACACAGTGGTAATGACTTGTTTCCTTTTTTTCTTTTCAATAATATTATGGTGCATCAAACGACACTAAATTGAGAAATTTTACATCTATTTGAATGACAGTTGCATGCATGAACTGGTATCATTGGTCATCTAGCTTTTTGGTAAATCCAAATTGACTTTGTTCATGTGGCTTATTATTTGAATTTTATTATCTATGCACTCTACACATAATTTAAAATCATACTGAGTTTCACCTGCCTTATCAATTAGCTCATACTTATCATGCACTAAAACATGCATTTGTCTGCTCAATTTCCCACATATCCATAAAAAATGCTTAGATTTATAATTTTATGTACCAAAATCATCTGCCATTGATGATTTGAATTTTGCTTCTCTGAATCTCAGACTAGTCGTGGAAGTTTTGAAAACGACACCTGCCATATAAGGAGCTGTTCAAAGTGCTTCAGAGTGTGGCTGAAAAGAACTCAGCCAGTGCTGGTTGATTAGTTCTTGCCAGGGACTACTATATATACATATACCTTGAATTCTTTGTTCCATGGATCAACACTCGTGTTACAGTCCTGTTGCAGCATAAATTAATCTAATAAGATAAACCTTAGAATCATTTTGTAGCAGAAATTTTCAACTATAGATTGACCATGTTCTTGATACAGGTTACAATCATCTTGTGCTTTTAGTGATTTGTTTTGTTTTTCATTTGAGAAGGTATATACATTGAACCATGAAATGCACTTGCTCAGATCTTCCATCTGGCATAAATAAAGGTAATTTGATGATTAAGAAAACACTTTGTTTTGGTCAAAATAATATAATAATAATCCAACATTTTGGACTGGTTTGGCCTCATAGCAGCCCTTGACCCTGGAATGCTCATTAGATCAATGTTCACTGGGCATCCCGTGATATTAATCATCTCAAATAATGTCAAATTTTCAACCTATACAAACAATTTTCATTTTTTAAAAAGTGATCAAACTTTTCGCATATAATATTTTATATTCGAGGATCTTTGTGGGTACAGATACTAAATGTTAAACACAAAGCTAAATGAGATGTGAGACAAATAATTAACAGACAAAAGAAAGTGTCCAATCCCATGTATTCCTCTTAAATTAATTAAAGAAACAAAAAACTAAATAGTAATGAGATAAGACAAATACTTTTTTGTCATCCATTACTTCTTTATTTTTGTCATCTATGAGGACTTTTAACACTACATTTTATTCTAATACCATTGTATTCATTAGGGTACGATTACATTCCTACAAATTCATAATAAAATTTAGGTTCTATATATCATATTAAAAATTTTGAATTCATAAAAGTTATAATTGTCGAATTTGGATACAAATTTTTAAATTTGCTATAACTCAACCTTAACCAGTTGTTTTTCCAAAAGTATTTTATTTTTCTTAAAAAATTATAATTTGCAATTACAATTTTTCTCAACTCGGCCGGCACCTACAATAGCGATACCTGAAAAAATAAATTGAAGATTAGAGAAAAAGTGGCACAAAGTTTGTAAAAGGTTGTTGGATCCTGTGCCAGAAAAAGTAGTATAATAATTTGTGAAGTGTTGAAGATGCAGGACCACACACTGCACAGTGCAGAAGAGATGATGAATGAAAACAAACACAAATACAGAGATGATGTGCAAATTGCAATATTAGGTCATAGTTCTTAATTTGACTCTCCCTCCAAACCAATGGTCACATGCATTCATCCACACGTTAGGTTTAGAGGCTAAATGATATTAGCCACAATTTTCTGCTGGGGTGGAAAAACATATTATTAAAAAAAATACAAGTATATATAATTTATCTTTCTTTTTTTTCTAACTTTATACTTTTTAACATATTATAAAATATATTAGAATATATAATTATCTTTCTTTTATTTCTAACTTTATACTTCTTAATATATTATAAAATATATTTAACTCAAGTCATTGATATTTGATTAAGAATGAATTATTCTAACACTTTAATATTATTTTAAATTAATTTTAATTAAAATTTAAATTATTTATAAATTTAAGTCTTTTCAATTGAGTTTTATTAAATTATTTTTCTATTAAATATTTATAATTTTTATATTTTTAATTAAGTTTCTATCATTTGATTTTATTATTAGAATAATATAATGAATAAAATAAATAAATGACAGAAACTAAATTAAAAAATATAAATTTTTTCAATATTCGATAAAAAATATAATAAAGACATAATGAAAATACTTAAATTTATAAGGAAAATAAAACTTAATTAAGTTTTTAAATTATTAATAATTATTTTTATGATAGGTTAATTGTTTTAAAAGATAATAGGGACATTCTTATACTTCACATTAACTTTTTTAAAATGTTTGAAACATATTTTTAGAGAGGCTCTTGTAAAGGTTAAAAAATAAGTGCTAAAAAATAACATATAAGAAAAGTTGTGAAATATTTGATTCAAAAAAATATCACATCATTTTTTTACATTTGTGGCGGATAAAAAAAACATTATTAAGAAAGTAAAATAATTTTAGTGAAATTGCTAATTTATGTAAGAAAAAAAAATCTTAAACTATAACTATTTTAAAATAAAGTTGTAATATTAAGATGAAAAAAAAAAAAAACATAGCAACACGTTCTTTACTATATTGTTTCTAACCTACATTCTATTATTAGTTAGCATATATTATAAATCACAAAAATGATAATTTTATTAAATAAGATTGAAAGCAACAAAATTTATAATTTTCAATAAATTTTCTCTTTACAACTTTTAAGAAAATGTAAAGTAGGTTGGGGTTTTATGCATTAAAGGGACTTAGATGAAAGACTCAAAAATGTAGATTTTAAAAGAAAATGACAAAAACATTCGTGTAATATTTTCCATTCTTATGTTGGAATGATTTTTCAGTCAGTGCCGTAACTGACTATAATATCTTACTTAAAAGTTTATAACCTTTTTTTGTTCAAAATACTATTTTAAGTGGTAGTTGCAGCATATAACTACACAAATAAGATTTTTATCTCACTCTCCACAGCACACATATTCTACAAAATTTCCAAACTATATTGTTTTTAAAGATAATCATAGTTACACATAAATTTCATACAACAAATTATGTAATTTTGAGAGAAATAACAAAAAACAATGGTTGGAAAAAAATGGGAAATATAATAAAAATAGAAAAGTAACTTCCAAAACCTTATAGAAATATTATAAGTATATTTTATTTTTTTAATATGTAAAATTAGCATGCTGGATCTGGCTATTACAAAATAATAAATTTAGTTGAACAGTATAATAGAATCCAATTATTACTTTTAATTAACAAGACTTTTCATAACTATGCTTAATTAGTCAAAAATATAAAATATAGTAAAATGCATTTATTAAAATAAGCGGTGATTTAAAGTCTACAACATAAGTAAGCATACATGTAAAGGGCTTTCTATATAATTAATAAAAATTATAATTTAGGGAGTTTTCGACAGAATAAAAACAATATAACTAAAACAACCATTTTACAATTAAAATAATCATTTGACAATAACATTACAACAATATACTAATATAAATTGGTAATTGATAAATTAAAATAAATTATCATCTAATTCTTTGGTTAAATATAGTTGCTAATATATTATTGAATATATATCATTGAAGTGAATTTTCATAAAAAACTATATTTGCTACTTATAATAAAATTTATCTATATATACTGCAATCTAAGAACATGAGAGTTTGAACTTGTTACCAGCAATGAAGATCATGGGGCCCTTAGAATTAAGAATGCATTTGGTTATATTTTTTAGTTTTAAAAATTATTTTTAGAAAATGCTTTTTATGTAGCAAATGTAAATCATAAATAACATGTAAAAAAGTTTTGGAAGATGTTTTGATTTTCTGCTTTATTTATTTTTTACTTCAGAAGGCTGAAACAGAATCCCAAAAAGATGCCTTTCATACAATATTTATATTAATTAATCTTTAGCAGCCCAGGAGAGTGCATGTACTGAACTTAGCCATCATTCCCTCTCACATGAGTCAAATATGGCAGTCAAACCCAAATTGAACTCTTGCACCTAATAATGCCCAACAAAATACTCTTTACCTTCCTTTTAATATATTCAAATTAATTATGGGTTTTGTCAAAGTTATAATTTTTTTCATAAAAAATGAATTTTTTTCAAAAGGGTCTCATGGTGGGATTCTAAACTTGTATTTAAGAAATTAGTTATTATTTGTATGTATAGAATAACCTTAAATTACAGTGTCTGAACTATTAGGAGTCTCAGAAGTTTGAGCAGACACCATTTATAAATTGTACAGAGGCTTGAGGATTTTCAAGCTCAACTCAACTCAAAAATGGCTTCTTCATCCCTCATGAGCATCTTCCTCAAGCAAAGATCTTCCTCACATGGTGCTGTTGCTGCATGCTACCACCACCCCATCATGGGGAGGTTCTTCTCCACAACAGCAACCATAGTGGATTCTCCTTCTCTTGCTCAGAGAATCAGAGAGTTGCCTAAGGACCTCCCTGGAACCAACATCAAGAAGCATGTGTCTCAGGTATTATTCACTATCTCTTGGTCTCATAGTTTTCATTGGAAGCTTGTATTAGTAATGAGACATGACAACTTGTGAACCTGAAATTGTTTGGTGTCTACACAATGGTTGTACTAGTACTTGCTTTGTTGTGGTTGTTTTGTGTGTTTCTGTTCACTCATGTCATGCCACGTGTATCACAGTTTTGATTTTGCCGTCTTATCCGGTTTCTTCATTTCATCATGTGCCAAGAGTGAGAAGAATCTTTGAATCGGATTTTTAAGGTTTTTTTTCCAGTGGGGTTGGGTTGGAAAGCTTCCTGGAGTTCCTGGTATGGATCTTGGGATAATTGCAACTGCAAAATTGTGATTTTTGTCATCAAACTTATTTCTTCTGTTTTGAGCTTTGTTGAAACCGTTTTATTATCAAGTTAGTATGATACTAATAGAATTGGAGATACTTTTAGGGCTTAAGTTTAGGGGAGGGTTTGATTTCTCAGAGGCACATAGAAAAGAAAAAAGTTGAGAAAACTATATCTGAGTTTTCACTAAAATTTTCTATTACTTGACTAAATTTTATATTTTTTTTTTCCCTTTTTCTCACGCACACCAAAAATGAAATAAAACTTGAAGAAGAAACCATTTTACAGAATACCAGACATTTCTAATTTTGTTTTATTTTCTCCCTATTTTGTTTATTGGATATCTGAAGTAGAAATTTTCATTTTTTTTAGCTGATTGGGAGGACTCCACTGGTTTATCTTAACAAAGTCACTGAAGGATGTGGAGCATATGTTGCTGTCAAGCAAGAGATGATGCAACCTACTGCCAGCATCAAAGACAGGTCAATTCCTTTCTATATTTATCTTTTTTTTTCTACTTTAAATTTGATCAGATTGCTTATTATTGTTAATGGTAATCAAAATTTAAATTAATACAAACTACTGTAATTTTCTTTTGATTTTACAGACCAGCATTTGCAATGATCACAGATGCTGAGAAAAAGAATCTGATAAGTCCTGGAAAGGTTAGCTAATCTGATATATGACAGCAGTTTTGCTCAGTTATTATTCACATATGGACGGTCATAGTAACTGTAATTGATCTTGTAGACAACTCTGATAGAGCCTACATCAGGAAATATGGGTATCAGCATGGCATTTATGGCTGCTATGAAGGGATACAAGATGGTTTTGACCATGCCCTCTTACACAAGCTTGGAAAGAAGGGTGACCATGAGAGCATTTGGAGCTGAACTAATCCTCACTGATCCAACCAAAGGGATGGGAGGAACAGTAAAGAAGGCTTATGAACTTTTGGAAAACACACCAAATGCTTTCATGCTGCAACAATTTTCAAACCCTGCCAATACTCAGGTTACCTGAACAACCTAAATCACTATTTCTGTTTGAAATCATTTACTAAAAAATCTGAAGAACTATGTTTATTAAGGCTTGGTTGTGCTAAAGTCTAATACTAATATAGTTTGAAAATCTTGGCTCTTACAATGGTGAATTTATTTATATATATATTGACTCCAAATGGGATGCAGGTGCATTTTGAAACAACAGGTCCTGAAATATGGGAGGATACAAATGGACAAGTTGACATATTTGTTATGGGAATAGGTAGTGGTGGCACGGTCTCTGGGGTTGGACAGTATCTTAAGTCCAAAAATCCTAATGTTAAGGTAATGTTCTTCAGATCACCAATTCAAATTACAAATAAGCAGTGTTGTGTTAGATACACACTTATTAAACCCCTTTAACTTCTTCTGATTATTAGATATATGGAGTGGAGCCAAGTGAAAGCAATGTTCTGAATGGTGGCAAACCTGGTAAGGATCAGGGCCTTTTTGTTCTTTGAATTTGAATACTCTTTTACTTTTTGTATGATAATGTTGTACATTGTTTATTCTTTTTGTCTAGGTCCTCATCATATAACTGGCAATGGGGTTGGATTCAAACCAGACATATTGGACATGGATGTAATGGAAAAAGTTCTTGAAGTAAGTAACAATTTTACTTCCTTCTAGATAGAGATTTTAGCAGAGAAGTTTTACATTTTTATTTTTCTCCCATCAGGTTAGCAGTGAAGATGCAGTTAACATGGCTAGGGTGTTGGCCTTGAAGGAAGGACTCATGGTAATCTTCAAAAGACAGTTTTGTAAACAGTGAATTTATGATAAATTTCAAGCTTCATTCATCTATCCATGAATTCCACTCTAACATATACACATGATTCCTTAGTAAATGACAAAATAGTATCTGTAAATTGCTAATGATATTCTGAATTTGCAACTATGTTTTTCTTTGTAATTTTTCCAGCTAGGGATCTCATCTGGGGCTAACACAGTTGCAGCTCTCAGATTGGCTCAGCTGCCTGAAAACAAAGGCAAACTTATTGTGGTAAGAACAGTTTCCTTAACACAACATCAAAACTAAAGGCTTAGTCTAATGTGTCATCAGACTCACTATCTAAATTCACACAACAGACAGCAATTTTTCTTTTTCCAATTCATTACATGATTTTAAGTCTAACTCAACATTACAAAATCAGTTTGTAAGATGAGGTTTGCATCCATTTATAATCAGTATTATTTCTAGTTAATGTGGGATCTCAAATGCTTAGTACTAAAATTTTAGTTAGCAAACTTGTTTATGTCTATGATGCTGATTCTGTGATAACCCTTGATGGCTTGAATCTCAGACTGTCCATCCGAGCTTTGGTGAACGATACCTGTCATCTGTGCTGTTCCAAGAACTTCGTCAAGAAGCTGAAAACATGCAGCCAGTAGCAGTTGATTAATGCCATGGATAAGCACTGATCCAAAGCTTTGATGAGGAGTCACATTACATGAATCCCCTAGTTGTTACAATCCTGTTGTAGCAAAATTTGTAAACACCATCCACAATTCTGCCACTGCAGAAATTGTCAGCAAAAGCTGTGTTGATTGGGAAAATGTTTTGATACAGCTTAAAATAAATTTATCTTAATGTTTTGTATTTTTTTAGTTTCATTTTTGGTTGGAAAAAATATAAAAGTAATCGAAGAGTTCTTGAACAATTCAAGGAATCAAATTAAGTTTCTTTTTAAAACAAGACCAATCAAAGTTATTGGCATTACCAAATTTCTGTCTTTGCAAAAGTAAAATTAGGTGCAGAGCCCGCTTTGGTTTTAGTTAATGCAGAATAACAATAATTAATAATTCCTATTAAAAGATATCAGGAGTCTTCTACACATATGTGATTTTAGTCACATCCTTCTTCATAAGATTCCAAATAGAATTTTGAGAATTTAGGAAATAGGGATCGAAACTAGATAAAACAATAAATTAGGAATTGAAAATAGAACAAAAAAAATTGGAAATAGAACAACGAAAATCTGGATAAAAGGGAGGTATCACAAAAAATATTTGATAAGCCTAAAAATGATCATTAAAAACTATTTTTTTCTTCTAATAATCATATATAAAATTAACAAATTTAGGAGCAATAAAAATTGTTTAAGCCTTAATTTTTTTTTTATTGGGTGGTAGAATATGGGGATAAAAGCATTTTCATTCAGCACTAAAATAACACTTAGTTAAGTAAAATAAATAGTAGAAAAATGCATAGAATTGTTCGTAGTGCATGAATAAATGATATTACTTGTTTTATTCTTTTTCTTAAGCTTAATTATGAAAAAAAAAAATGTCAGCCCAAGTATCCTCTTTCCTGAGACTCCTTCTTCCTGCACCTTTAAGTTTTTGTTGAGGCATCTTCAAATTTTAAAAAATTCTAAAATTACCATGTTTAAAAGAGCCTTGTGTTCATGGAACAGTGGAGATGTGTGAATTTGAAAAAAAAAATTAAAAACTTACGGAACAACTTATTTTAAAACTTAGAAAACAGATTCCAAAATGAAACCAATACTTATATTTACGGAACAAGTAGTCATTTTTCATGTTGTGAAACAGCCACATGCACTATTCTAAAAGCATAAAATCAGTTCCGGAATATGTTCGTGAATAGTCTGATCTAGAATTGACAATTTCAGAAGTTAATTTTTATATTCAAAAACAGCTTTCGGAATTATTTATTTCGAAAATTATTTTTATTACACCTTCACTTTTAGAATGTGCAATTTTTGTTGTACCTCTATTTCTAAATCTAAAAATAACTTTTGAAATTGTAAGTTTTGAAAAAAAGTGATTTTTTTTTTGAAAAAAATGAGATGTAAGTTTTGGAAAGATATAATTGTCTATGTGATAAAATATGAAGGATAATTTTAAATTTTTTTAAAATTTAGAGGTACCTCAAAAAAAAAAATAGTTGGAGGTGCAGGAAGAAGCAGTTCCTCCCTGAGCTTAACTAGGAGCCCAACCCAAATACAGAAATAAATAAATAAGAAAAAGGCTGGTTAAGATATGAAGCAGTGCTAATTAAGATCTAAGATCTCTTATCTCTCACTGGAAGCACAAAAAATGAAGAGAGAAAAAAAGAAAAAAAAATAAAGATAAATCTTTGGAATCCGGACATAAGTTTTGTTTGTTTACATCTATACCCTTTGTTCTTAGCTTTTTTGTTAGAATTGTTTAATTTATAATAATTAATACTGAAATTAAATATTGCAACTGATCTTTAGGATATACACTTACTCTTTTTTTTTTTTTTATTTTTTTT
>Ga0209489_106065_pt1 | contig 19948 bp, 5 predicted proteins | sample SiratrowhiteBW_FD_187527 | JGI IMG/M metagenome (GOLD analysis project Ga0209489, IMG submission 187527) | Root nodule microbial communities of legume samples collected from California, USA - Siratro white BW (SPAdes) (version 2) | ecosystem: Host-associated > Plants > Roots > Nodule | place: USA...
AAAAAAAAAAAAAAAAAAAAAAAACAGTGAGAGAGGAATATTAGGGTTACTACAATGATAAAATAAGGCATGTATGTATTTCTAACCCCCAGATGTGATGTTTTAGAGAAATGAGACAAAAAAAAAAAATAAGATTGTGATAAAAATGTTTGGCTGAACTTTTTTTTTCATACATTACTTAATAAAAAAATAATATCATATTTTTTATTAATTAAATTTTTTACACTAATAGTGTACACAAATCAATTCTTAAAACATATATATTTTTAATTGTGTGTTAATACTAGTGGTGAATAGATTTTTTATATAATCTATTTTAATATTTTATATCAATTATATTATTGATTTAGATCACACCAAAATGGAAAGTCGAGGAGTTTTTTATCAATATATAACAGCTAATGTAGAATTTTACATGTTATTATGTATTGTTTCTTTAACCTATTTGTTTTCACATGGTTCCCAACTTTAAATTCAATTTTTTTCATAGTACTAGTATTGTAACTAAAAATCTCACAATAAATACTAAAAAGTTTAGTATTGTATAAAAAATTTATAATAAAGAAAAAATAGTTTTACACTAAACTACTGTTAATTTGCAATCCGTAAGTTGTCCGTTATTGTTAAGGTGTTTAATGTTTATTTTGTATTAGTGAAATATTTAGTTTAATTAAAATATACATGTTAATGAATTATGAAAAATTATTTAATTTGTTCTAAAATATTTAATGAGATAATTTAAGATTTAATAATTATTCTTTAAGTATTATAATACAAAGAAACTTTGACTTAAAAGTAATATTCAATCTTTATATCAAATTTTAAATAAAGAACTCAATATAATACATTACACAATTTTATCAAAATTTGGATTATCATAATACTTAAAATGCAAATTTTCGTAAGTGTTAATTTAAAATTAAATAATAAAATTTCTAAATCCAATACTAATACATTCGACGTATCATAGATATAACTATAAAATTTTAAAGAAATGCAAAATCGATAACAACGTATACAAATTTGTAAAATAAATAACCAAATAACAAAGCTAAAACTATTATTTGTAACATTTCGTATTTTTCATACAATCTAAATTTTATTGCATAAAAATTATATAACAGATCTAAATTTCATATATTTATCATATATTTCAAAATATATTTCTTCACATAAGATTTAAAAAAAATATCTTCATAAAATTATAATAAAAAATAAAATTTTTTAATCAATTAATGAGAGGCTCACACCACCTGTCAAATCTTCTACTCACGACGTGTAATATACAATTATTTCATATTTAAAAAACAAAACACACGTGTAATACACGATCATTCAAAATTTAAAAACAAAACAAACAAACGCTACACAAAAAGAAGGGTAAGCTATAGAGTTTTAAAAAAATGTATTTTCATAAATTAAATTTTTATCTCAACCAAATAACAATAAATCAAGTTTTCATAATTTATCTCATGCATCATATTATCATTAACACATCACACTTATGCGACACCCATATCATCTGATCTAACTAGTTCTTTTTTCACACTGTAGCGCAATCATATGAATCCTTTAACTGGTCTGGCTGGTTCTTTTTTTACATCGTAGCACATATATATGAATCTTTTAACCCACATGATTTGGTGTGACCGATTTTTTATCACACCGTAGCGTAGTCATATGAATCTTTTAACTGGTTTGATCGGTTCTTTTTCACATCGTAGCACAATCATGTGAATATATTAATCCATATGATTTAATCCAACCGGTTCTTTTTCATACTGTGTCACAGTCATATAAACCTCCTTCAATTTTCACTTCCTAGCCATATTCATCTACTCTCACCACCTATCCATCTTCATTTATGATTTCAATGACTAGTAAAATCATGATACATTGATCCTTATTTATCAAATACACAAACAATCACAACGAGATCTTAACATGGGTATCTCATTTCCTAAAGATATTATGTCTCGATCACACACCACATCATTCATAAACATTGATACTACATCATGTTGTACATAAACATTCATTCAATTTAATTCAAATTCATACTTAATAAAAAAAATAATTACAATAAACAAAACATACAACTAGCTTTCCTTACCTCGAGTAAAGATACTCAAAGAAGTTTCAAAAACCTAAAATCACAGGCAACCTAACTTTGTTCAAGAATCTAATCGGATACTCTTGTTTTACTCAATACTAGAAATCTACGGATGATCTATGATAGTTAGTTTGATAAGGAAAGAAAGTATAATTTTAGAATAAATACAGAGAAACATTTTATATAGTTGATAGTTTTTATAAAAATAAAACATAATATCTTCTTAAAAAGAATGGTGATTGTTATTATAAAAATAAAATATAAATATCTATTTTTTATTTATTTAAACAATTTTAATATTAAAAAAATATTCAAGTATATTATTTATTTTTAAAACTAAATTCTAAGTTGATTTTCATTTTAGTTATTTTCTAAGGTATTACATTATTCTAATTATTGAAAAATTAATTAAAGTTTGGACAAATGACATAACTAAATTGTTACTGTAATTAATAAAATTTAAATAAATATAATATATATTTAAACATAAAAAATTAACTTATAATTAAGCTTCATAAAATTTAATCTCTAAATTAAAATTAATCTACAACTAAACTAAACTAAATTCAATCTATAATTAAATTAAATAAAATTTATCTTGTAACTAAATTTAATATAATTTATTTATGAATGAACTTAGACTAAATTATAAACAATAAATTTTATTATCATTCATCTAGCTCACAATTTTATAAAATAATGTATATATTAAGATAATAAAAGTTAACAATTATCTCTGAGGTAGAATTTCATCGCTTCGCCACATGGGGCGGCACGAGGTGATGACCCCATCAGAGCAAAGACACAAGTGCAGCACGTGACCGGAGGTGGCGTGAGGGGAGTACTGATAGTAACAAGTGGTGGTGCCAGGTAAAGTTTGGGAGACAAAAATGCAGTTGAAAGAAGAAAAAACAAAACAATTAGCGAGGAAAGAAAAAAAAAAAAAACACACTGCAAGTGAGGTGCCAACCCTAATATATTATGGTATATGAACTTTTGGTATGTTAAGATCTATTACTATAAAAGAGTGTACAAACTCAATCAGAAAGATATTAAATTCACTTATTTAAAGTCATTATTTTGAAGTAGAAAACTTGCTAATACATTAATTAATACTGTTGTTAACAAAAAAGTTAATAAATTTCTCCATCAAGCTATACTATTTTTGTGTATATACTTTTTTTTAGTAATAACCTCATTAAAAATTAACTGGTTAATTTTAATTATAATAAAATTATACATAATATCTGAATAGTGTTTATTATTATTGTTTATATTATATATTTTACATTTAACTAAACTCATGCATCTATTACACCTATAGTTAAATCAATGTCTTAATTATAAATAACGTTGAAGTTTTAGATTCTTGGCTTTTTCTCTAATCAAGTGAGCCTTGTCTTATATACCTTTATTCTTAACTAAATTAAAATTCAAAAGAAAGTAATCTTACAGAATATTAAGGTTAAATCTCAGTCTAGAGTGTGTTTAATAAAAAGGAAAGTGTAAAGTATAATTTTTTTTATTTGAATATGAATAAGCAATATATATTTATTAACTTTTTATTTAAATATTAATCATATTTTATAATAAATGCGAGACCAATAACTTTATCAATAAAATAATAATAATAATTTGTTAAAATTATTAAAACAAATTTTATATTTATTAAATATTATAAATAACAACTTAAAAATCAAATTAAATAATTTACATTTTAATATTCAGTTACTTTAGTATAAGTTATAATTAATTAATATTTAATGCTTCAATGCAATTATTTAGAAAAATAATAATATTATAAAAAAATGGTTGTCAAAGAAAAAATCACTTGTTACTACATATTTTAGGACCTAAAAGTCTTTATAAGTTATCGTTTTTATAAAGTAATATTTTGAACTGGATTACTTCATATTCCACCTAATGATTTTCACATAAACTGCAATGCAATTTGTTATCTTGTACAAAAATAAGTATTTTTGAAGTTTTTATCATGAATATGTTAATAACTTTATGTTTAAATTAAATAGTATACTGTTTTCAAAAATAATAACAAAATAATATTTAAATTTTAAAAAAGTATATCAGTTATTATTGTAATATGATAATATTTTAAAATTTTTCTACTTTAATGTTTTAATTATTTATGAAATATTATTGCCACAATTATATTATTAATTTAAGCACGACAAACGCTGTCGTTTAACTCTGGCCGTGACAGACAACTCATCTTATAAAGACAAAAGGAAAAATAAAAAAATACTGAACCCTAAGACCTAATAGTTTTGCAATCGTAGCTCAACGGGAATTTTGTCTGTGCAACTGCATTTTCTTCCCCTTTCCACCGCAGCGATTCTAGAGTTTAAATCATAGAGATTTAATCTTTTTTGTTCGCAGATAGGTTCGATTATTAATTCGTCCTGTAATAATCACATGGAAAGGGAACGTACGCGGAAACGACCTCGTCTCGCATGGGACGTAGCCCCTCCCACAGTGCCCGAGGTAGGGTTCTTTCGATTTGCGAATTCTGGTTGGATTAGGGTTTCGTATTGAAGTGTATATGCTCAGCTTTTACATCGTTCTTTGTAGCCTCAACTGGCTCTGCCGGTACCTGGTGACGAAGGAATTGAAAGAAAGCACGCTTCACCTCCGAGAAGGGACGACGATCGGGAAGGACATTATGTCTTCAATCTTGGCGAAAATCTCACTCCTAGATGTAATTCTTTTAGTGCTAGGGATTTCTTGAAATCATATGTAGATGAATTTGAAAATTTGGATTAATTTAGGTTAAAATTTTAATTTGATTTATCTTTTAGAAAAAGGCAAATATTAATCTGTTGGATTCTCTCATCACTAATGCAAGAGTGGTGCTGGCTGTTCTTTTATTGGTTTTTCGTGCTGAAATTTAGTTTTTCATTTTTAAACAGATAAAATCCTCGGCAAGATGGGTGAAGGTTAGCGGTCAAGTGTCCTCTCAATACAAAAGATTTTAATTTTTTTGTCACTGTGCTTGTGTCATTCAGCATGTTGCTAGTGCTGTAGGCACATTTGGTCGGGTATTGGAATGTTGGGACCGCCAAACTAGAGAATATGTGGCTATCAAGGTAGTTAGAAGCATACGGAAATATCGAGAGGCAGCAATGCTCGAGGTTGATGTGCTTCAACATTTAGCGAAGAATGATAGAGGAAATTCACGGTACGAATCTTATGGAGTAAACTGGATACTGGAACTTGTTTATTGCTCATTGCTTATTATAACAAGGGATGATTAGTATTTATGTCATTCTGTATACTGTTTGCAGATGTGTGCAGATCCGAAATTGGTTTGATTACCGAAATCACATATGCATTGTAAGTATGCTTATTGTATTTCTTTAAAAAATGCATTTCCTTGATGTACTATACTCAGAAAGTTTATTTTGAGAAAATTGGTGGAGTGGGAGATGCTTTATTACTTTTTAGAAGCGGGGATGAGGAGGGGTTAATTTTGCGTTGTTTTGAGAATGGATGAAATGCTTGAAATTTTGAATAAATCTGTATTTGTTTTTTTTTTCTCTCCAGTGCTATGTGCATGCCTCTTTGTTCTCTGTTCTGCTTCTTGTTCTTTGGGAAGGATAAGTGATTAATCCTCATTCATCTTGCAAATGAATGAGTTGTTAAGTTCAGCTATAGTCTTTTCATTTATGTCCGTGTGGGCTTTATTCATGGATTTGATAACTAAGCAGAAACATTCCTTTCAATGCATTTTAATGGTGTTATCAGGTCTTTGAGAAGCTTGGACCAAGCTTATTTGATTTTCTAAAGAGAAATAAATACTGCCCATTCCCTGTGGATCTTGTTCGGGAATTTGGACGACAGCTTTTGGAATCTGTAGCATGTCTGTGGATTATTCTTGGCCTTCAGTTTATTTCTCTTGTTTCATTCCTAAGTCTCTTGCTTACTGATCAAACCATGGATTTTCCCTTGGCCTGCTTTCTTTTCCAGGGACACAGTGTATCTTAGCTGTGTCTGCTTACGTTAACTTTTTCTTATTCTTTATCATATTCAGATATGCATGAACTACGCCTAATCCACACTGATCTGAAGCCAGAAAATATTCTTCTAGTTTCTTCTGAATATGTAAAGCTCCCTAGCTATAAGGTATTTAACATTTTTGGATGGAAACTTAATAATGTTTGTAGACTGAGTTATAATATATTTAAGGAAAATAATTGGATTGGTACAGAGAGTTTCCTCAGATGAAACGCAGTTCAGGTGCTTGCCCAAGTCTAGTGCTATTAAGCTGATTGATTTTGGTAGTACTGCATATGATAATCAGAATCATAGCTCCATTGTTTCTACAAGGCATTACAGAGCCCCTGAGATTATTCTAGGTAACTGAGTATGGTTTTGGCTGCTGAGAATGTTTACTTGTTTTTCAGTTGCCCTGTCAAAGTGTGTAACATAGAAAATATGTGGTGTCCATGAACGAAAATTATCAATATGTACAGCACTTATGTTCTCAAACTTTCAGGGACTACATGCTTGTTTGTAACTTTGTATTATCCTGGACGTTTTGTTGTTCACTGTATTTTCCGGCGAGTCCTCTGTACTGCAGTAAAAGACATTTTTTACAGTATTTTTCTCATTACGTTGCTTGTTTTATATCTATTTTCTTGGGCTACTTTTTGGTGCCCCTTGTACTTTTGATAATTTTCTACCTTGTCTTTAAGTGGACTTCTCATTATGGATCTTTTCTAAGGTAGATGTTGTGAGGTATGATAAAAAAATCAGAAGAGCCAAATGTAGTCATGATGATGTAATGAGGCCATTAGAGATTGTTATATGTGTTATTTACTTGATTTAGCATTGTCTGACCAAATAAAGTTAGACTACTGGAATCTGTAGCATATAATGTGTTCTTGTTAATGTATTTTCACCCGCATCTTTAAATTATAATTGCAGGTCTAGGATGGTCATATCCATGTGACCTGTGGAGTGTTGGATGTATTCTAATCGAACTATGCTCGGTTTGTTTTCCATCTATCAATATATATTAGGTGTGACTTGAATCTGGAACAACTAGTCCCAGGGTCTAAATGCGTTGAACTTTTGTCAGGGCGAAGCATTGTTTCAGACTCATGAAAACTTGGAGCACCTGGCAATGATGGAGAGAGTTTTGGGACCTATTCCCGAGCACATGATTCGAAGGTCCAAGTAAGTGATGAATTTATAGTTTTTTTTTCTTAGATTCCCCTTCTAAATTGGATTTAGATACATCCAGGGTGACTCTTCGATATTATGAATCAATGACTGACTGGGAAGACAAAATTCTGAATAATTAATTATTATTGAGTTCAATAAATTTACACAATAACATCTCTATTGTTCATTTGCTCTTACGTAGTAAGGGTGCAGAAAAGTATTTCAAGCGTGGATCAAGACTAAGATGGCCTGAAGGAGCTATTTCAAGGGAGAGCATCAATGCAGTAAAGAAGCTTGGTCATCTGAAGGTTTGTTATGGTTCCTAGTGCCTTCCTTATCAGTAATCCCTGGGCTTGTAATGACCTATAATTATTCTTAATGTAGGATATTGTATCTCGAAGTGTGGACTCTTCAAGGTCCTCCTTAACTGACTTGTTACATGGCTTATTATCATATGACCCAACCAAACGGCTAACAGCTCTTCAAGCCCTCGATCATCCCTTCTTTAGGAATCCAACCTGAGACGCATATTAGGAATCCAACTTGAGAAGCATATTATTCCTTGTTTTGGAATGACTTCCATGGTAGAGATTTTCAGTTGCACAGGCTATAACTTTGTATGTATCTATTTATTTATTTCTTTATTATTTATAGCAATGGTTCAATCGGGGTTAAAATATATTTTAATTTTATCATTCTTTGTTTTCATTGTCATTGTTTGCAACTAGGATTAAACCTCATCCTTTTTTTTTTTAATTCGTAAACCCACTTTTCTTCAGTTGGATGTGCATTATGAAAACTCAACTAGCATAACAAGGTTTATGGGAGAACATACTTTAAGAAGTTCAGGGGATGGATAACACATTTGGTGTGTGCTGAATAGGCTAAACTGAGTAGGCGAAAGGGAAGGAAAGGGAATGAATTCAGTATCGAAATTACGAATGGAGTATTTCGTAATTGGATAGAATATCTTTTTCTAATTGGATGACAAATCGGTACATGTTCAGAATTCGTGTGATGAATTTGGTTTTAAAGATTTTAAATTTGTTTTTCTTGGATAGTAAGATTTTTCTTAATGAAGATAAGTTTTTATTCTATCAATAAAATAGTTACAAAAGAAAACTTGTTTTATTATTATTTTCTATTTAAAGATGTGCTTGCGGTATGCTTTGTATCGGTTTTCATCTATCCATACTACTAGCTAAAGTCTATATTAAAACTTGCATGACGGATAAAATAATATATTAAAACAAGATTGCATGAATGATAAAATAAAATTTTAGAGAACAAGTTGATAGAAGTAATGTTTTGGTGGCATGGAGGACTGGAATGATTTCTTGAACCTCAGAATTCTCAACTTTAGCAATTCATCCAATGGGGTTGTTCCTGCAGAGAGTGGCAACACCACCTTCTTGGAAGAGAGATAACTCCCTTCTGAAATTCCTTTTTAATCTCCCATTTTCACATATTTCATGTGGAATTGACAAATTATAAAATTATGACTGAATCCGTCCTGTCCCTTGTTCATTTATATGTAACTCATTAACCCCATCTTAATAGTCAATATATTGAGGGTTGTAAGTAACTCCTTTTCATAGTTCTAACAGTTGCTTTGTTATAACTAAGTACGATGTAATTGGGCTTAACAGTGGCAACTGAAGGATGGTGGCATTCTTGACCTATTCAACATTAGAATTTCTTGCTAAATATATCCTTTATACGTGCGAGAGCAAGATAATCACTGCGTCAATTTAAAGTTATAATTTTTCAGTTGGAAGCAAACTAACATGTGAATTTGTTAATTTTTTAGGTTATTTTCAGAGAGTTAATGGGTCAGCCTATAACTGCTTACACTTCTAGTAAATATCTAAAAATTACGTTTGTATTTTGATGCTTAAAAGGTATATACAACAAGATTTAATATTTCAAACAATATTTTATTTAATTTTGATAGTCTGCAGTATAAAAGAAAAATTACGACTACTTAGATAACTAATCAGATACAATTTTTAAATAACTGTAATCAAAGTCAATATTTTCCAATGATATAACAAATCCAAATTAGTTCACTGTGTAAATTATAAGACCATTTCAACTAAATTCACAATATTGTAGGTTTCACCTGTTAAGTACTAATTTCAGTTCAATTGGTTAAAGAAATGTGACGCTAAACCTATCTGATTGCTAAAATAATCTTTGAAGACTAAGATAGAAACATTACGCTTTATTTATTTCCGGAAGAATTTAAATTTTCGACCCTACTTATTTCGTCAACACATTTTCGATCTGTCGAAATGAACGAAATTTTTGTCTCCTTTGGTTTTATTATTTTTGAAAGTTCAAGAGGGCATTTGATTGCATTTTTATTCTGTTTTATGTTTTTAATCATCTATAGAATTATATTTGTTTCTTGTCCAATTTTGGCTATATAAATGGTCGTTAAAGAATATAAGTGCAAGTTCAGTTTGTTATAAGATATGCCAATAGGGCGAGTGGTAGGAGTTGATTCAATTTGGTTATAATTGTTGTATCAGTTCACCAGTAATCTCCACATGAACACAAGCCGTTCTCAAATCTGTGAAACCTATTTGCATCTCTCACGACAAAAACAATCTTCAAGACCTTTGACAAACCCTTGATGAATGCATGACAATCCCCACAAACCCTCAAGTTCTTGAAAATCCTAATCACACTTTCTCCTTTTAGTCCATGTCTAACCAAAACCAACCCAATAGCCAATTTCTCGCTATGAACCCTCAAACTTTCCACCTTTGACTCCTCTTCAACATCATGCAAGGCAAAATTTACACCATGAACATACCCTATTTCATCCTTCACCCTCTTCTCCACTTCTTTCAACACTTCATGAATTTCCCCTATGAGAGGATGCATGCAATCTCCATTGTAAAAAATGTGAATTTCTCTGTCTACCTCTACCCAACTACGTCCTGCTTCTTTCTTCAATCCCTTTCTCTTCGCGGTTTCTCTTAGTTTCTCACTCTCTTTCCAATACCCTCCATCAGCATACATGTTTGACATAATGACATAGTTGGCTGGATTATTACCATCCAATCTCAAAAGTATTTCTCCCACTTGGTTCCCCATTTCCACATCTACATGCATTCTACAAGCACTAAGTAATGTTTGCCATATGCCCACATTTGGCTTCAGGGGCATTTTCTCAATGAGATCCTTTGCATCCTTTAAGAGTCCACCTCGTCCAAGGAGATCAACCATGCAAGCATAATGCTCTACTTGCGGTTGGATTTGCCCATTGTTACATAAACTAGAGAAGTACTTTTTACCTTCTTTGATGAGTCCACAATGGCTACAAGCTGAGAGCACAGCCAAGTAAGTTACACTATCAGGTTCGATTCCGTTCACTTGCATTTGGTTAAACAGTTCAATTGCCTTATTCCCAATACCGTGTTTCCCATAACCAGTGATCATAACGGTCCATGAAACCACATTTCTTGCTACCATCTCTCTGAAAAGTGCATCTGCCTCATCTATTAGTCCGCATTTCATGTACATATCCAGAACTGAATTAACCACAGACATTTCCAATAAACCATACGGCACTTTTATTGCATAAGCATGCATTTGCTTCCCTTGCTCTGCAAGAGCAAAATCAGCAAATACCCCTATGAGACTCGAGAGTACAAACCCATCCATTCTATGTCTGCTCTCTCTCAACTCCCTAAACAAGTCCATGGCTTCTGTCAAACTATCTTCATGTGCATAACCAAGAATTAGTGTGCTCCAAGACGTCACGCTCTTATCTTCAATTCGATCGAACACCCTCCTAGCTCCATCCATGCGCCTGCATTTGACATACAGATCAACCAAAGCACCTGCAACAGCTGATTCAGCCAAGTAAGGATATCCATGTCTGATTAACGCAGCATGGATTTGCATTCCTTCTCCCACTGCACCAGCACAATTACACGCCTTCAACGAGCTGGAATATGTATATCCGTCTGGAACTTCTCCCTTTGCTTGCATTTCCCGAAATAGATTCAAAGCCTCTCCACCATTTCCATTGTTGCAGTACCCAGCAATCATCACATTCCAACTTATAACATTTCTCTCTGGCAATGTGTTGAACACTTGCGCTGCCTCCCTAACCATACCACACTTGGAGTACATGTCCATCGTAGAATTGCCCACAACAGGTACCCAATCAAAATTAGATTTTGCGCAAAAGCCATGTATTTGCATTCCATTCTCAGCGATTCCCAAAATCCCACATGCTTTTAGACTCGTGGATAGTGTGAACTCATTTGGCCTGACATCTGAACGACCCATTTTAGAAAACAAAACCAACGAGGCTTTGGCATCACCATTTTGCAGATATCCACACATTAGAGACGTCCAAGACACTACATTTCTCTGAGGCATTCGAACAAACACCGAACAGGCCAAATCCACTGTACCACATTTTGAGTACATATCTATAAGATCATTGTTCAAAACCAAATCACGCCTAAACCCTAGTTTCTCCACAACCCCATGTGCTTGCTTTCCCTGATCAAGCAAACGACGCTTCGAACACGTGTTCAGAATCTTACTCAATAGTCGACCCTCGTTCATCGATGGGAGTAAGAGAATTAGAAAACCGTTTCGTCACAACCCTGAGAACCTGCACGAAAGTCGCGGAACTGAAGAAGCTTCACGCTCACATCGTGAAGTTGTCACTGTCACAGAGCAACTTTCTGGCCACCAAAATGTTGGATCTGTGCGACAACTTGGGTCACGTGGATTACGCGACCTTGATATTCCAAAATCTAGAGGAACCAAACGTGTTCTCTTACAACGCAATAATCAGAACCTGCACTCATAATCACAAACATTCTCTAGCAATTACTGTGTTCAACGACATGCTGAGACATGCAACGAAATCAGCACTGCCAGACAAATTCACGTTCCCTTTTGTGATAAAGTCGTGTGCCGGCATTCTGTGTCGTCGTCTCGGGCAGCAAGTTCACGCGCAAGTGTGCAAGTTTGGACCGAAGTCGCACGCAATAACGGATAACGCGCTGATTGATATGTACACGAAGTGTGGTGATTTGAATGGTGCATACCAAGTGTTTGAGGAAATGACTGAGCGAGACGCGGTTTCGTGGAATAGTTTAATCTCGGGGTATGCGAGGTTGGGCCAGATGAAGAGTGCGAGGGAAGTGTTTGATGAAATGCCTTGTAGGACAATCGTGTCTTGGACGACTATGATTAATGGGTATGCTAGAGCAGGGTGTTCTGTTGATGCGTTAGAGATTTTCCGCGAGATGCAAGTTGTGGGTATTGAGCCTGATGGGATAAGTGTTATATCTGTTCTGCCGGCGTGTGCACAACTTGGGGCTCTTGAAGTTGGGAAGTGGATTCACAAGTACTCGGAGAAAAGTGGGTTTTTGAAGAAGACTGCTGTGTGTAACGCACTGATTGAAATGTATTCTAAGTGTGGCTGCATTGATGAAGCTTTGGGGTTGTTTGATCAGATGGTAGAGAAGGATGTGATTTGTTGGAGTACCATGATTGGGGGACTGGCTAATCATGGAAAAGGGTATGCGGCAATTCGAGTTTTTGAAGATATGCAGAATGCAGGAGTGGCTCCTAATGGGGTAACATTTGTTGGTGTTTTGTCAGCTTGTGTTCATGCAGGGTTGTGGAAAGAGGGGTTGAGATATTTTGATGTTATGAGGGTGGATCATCATTTAGAGCCAGAGATTGAGCACTATGGTTGCCTAATTGATCTTCTAGGACGCTGTGGACAGCTTCATCAAGCTCTTGATACAATAATGAAGATGCCAATGCAACCAGATTCAAGGATATGGAACACTTTGTTGAGCTCTTGTAGAATTCATCATAATATTGAGATTGCAGCTGTTGCCATGGAACAGCTCTTGGAGCTTGAGCCTGAAGAGTCTGGAAACTATGTGTTGCTTGCTAACATATATGCAGAACTTGGCAAGTGGGAAGGTGTTTCATATGTTAGGAAACTCATTAGAAGCAATAGGATAAAGAAAACACCCGGGAGTAGCTTGATTGAGGTTAACAATATGGTTCAGGAATTTGTATCAGGTGACCATACAAAGCCCTTTTCACAAGATGTTTTCTTGATCCTAAAAGGGCTGACTTTACACAAAATTACAACCAGTGACTTCTTGGAGTTTGGGGAATGAGATGCAGGGCAAGGCCAAGTATTTCAGGATAATCACCACTTTTTAATTCCTATAAAATTAAAGATTTTTAATTTTAGTTTCTATATTCTTTTTCATTGTAAATTTTGAAGAAGAAAATTATAGGACCCAAATTAAAATTCCCCATTTTACAATAACTAAACATATTTAATCTTAAAATTATTTAATTTGAGATTTGTGTTTTTGTTCCAATTTAGTGAGTTAGCATAACTGAATCAAATTTAATTAACCCGGGAATTTCAGAACGCGTTCAATTTGCAGAAGGGATGACCCTAATTGGTGACAAATTTGAACTGACCAAAACTGTCACTAGTGACAAAATCAAATGGTTCAGTCGTGAACTACAACACTCCATTTGGTATTAATATCGCATAAATTCAGTCAAATAAAAATGAAATTACGCACATACATTGCGTATAAAAGATGGTAAAGGCCATGTGATCCTTGTGAAGCCAACTTCATAGAAGTAAAGTAGCCATTCCAATCATGCAGCAAACATTTTTTTCACTTTCAATCGCAGCACAACAGGGTTAGGCAGCAGAAGTCTAGGATGTTTGATCGGATGGCACGATACGTCTGAATATAGCCTGGAAAGTTTGTCCCCCGTTCCTAGCAACTTTTTGGCCTTCTTCAGTTGCAGAGCTTAAGAGCTTAACAACTGGATCTGCCTCAAGTTCTTTCTCAGTCAGGGCTTCGAACATAGGGTGATTCTCCAGACAAGACTTCATCCAGTCTCCAAGCTCTTCTACATCCGTTATTGTATATATAATTCCACCAACCTCAAGAACATAAGCATACTCATCTAGCAAGAATGGACTGATAACCCTGCGGCGATGATTCTTCTCTTTAAAATGAGGATCAGGAAACAAGAAAAACATCTTTGAGAGCTGCCCTTTCCCAAAGTAATTGGGTATGTACTTCATGGAGTTAGTTCGCACCACAGAAACGTTTTGGTATTGACCTGGATTTGCTACCCTTAAAGATAAAATTCGTTCCTTGACATACTCAGTAACTTTATCCCTAAGTTCCATTCCAATCATCAATGTTTCTGGGAAGAGAGTGGAAAGGCTTATGAGCAGCCCTCCAAAACCACAACCAACATCAGCAAACTGAATCCTTTTGGAACTATCAGCTTGACCAGACGAAGGAAAGAGCTGAGGGTAATGGAGGGAATAGTCAACATGGCTGGGTGATATTGACACAGGGAAGTGAGAGTCACTCAGTGGATTGCTGTGCGCTCGCGCTCGATAGAAGCGCTTTCGAGGCAATCCAGTCGACTTGCTGATAGTTGGATTTACTTCAGTTTCAGACATGTCTATTTATTCAAACTGCAGTATGGTAAAAGTCAGAATCTTCAGAATAAAGAAGATATGCCGATGATTGTAACCCAATTGTGAATCTCTTAATATCAAGATTGAAGAGTAAAATTAATAAACAAATTGTCTTCATATTCAATTTGTCCTTTTAAATGTTATCAGATTCACAGCAAGGTTTGATGTATAATTTCAATCGCAAGAACGAAACTTGGAAAAACGTTGCCAACTAAACTTGTTATCTCATTAGCAATCAAGAAGGCAACAACAGAAAAAAGAGAAAAACATGGATCTCCTCTAGGTGCAAATTCTGAAGTAACCAAATTTTTTTAGCAGAAATCTGAAGTTGAAATCATATTGCCCACGGAAGGAATATCCCCATAATTAAAAGTTGAATGGCCATGACCATATATACATATCTAAAATCGTACATCCGTCACAAGTTTGTTAATTTCCAATTGAAGTGTGGACTTGATAAGAGATATGTCAGAGTTCCCACCAACACAACTTACAAAGAAACCATTGCTTCCAATGCTATTCGCAAATCCCATGCTGCTATTATTATTTGATTATCAATAAAAAAAATAAAAATTTGGATGATTACATTAACAAACTTTGAATAATCGAAATGTATTTTGATATTTCCCACCCATAGGGTAGTACAGACAATCACTCAAACAACATGATTACAAGTTGATTTTTGAAATAATTAAAAACTAAATGACAGTGTTTGGGGAAACCTTAGGAATTATGGTGAGCACCTAGCGTGCATACCATTTTGATTGACATTTCAGACAGAATATTGCATACAAGATTCGCAAAACAAACACCAACTTCAACTTATGTTAAACTTGAAAGACGAAGAAAATAAACCGTGAGTGATTGGCTACAGAGAACAAATCACAATCACATAAACATAAAAATCATCAAAAGAAACAAAAAAAGAAGAAGCTCGGGATTAGTTAGGTTACCTAATAGAGAGATTTAGGGCGAAAACTTCAGATTCTTCGAAACTAAATCTGAATGCAGTGATTTTGCTGAGCCTCTGCAAGTAGCGGTTTTAGCAGCAACGAAACGAAAAATGAAACTGAAACGTAATAGGCTTTGAATTGAAGCACACGTGAAGGAGGGAACTATGTTTGGGCTCGTTACACACTGGACCAGCATTCTCATTGGGCCCAAGCCTGCTAAAATTAAACCCAAAAAACAAAAAAAAATTAAACAATTTTATTCTAGGTTAAATATTTTCCAATGGATTATAAAGCCAGGGCATCCCATTTTATTTTTCTTACAACAATATAGCTTGCATGCATAAAAATAAAATATTGAAAAACTTGCAAATTGTAATATTTGTTTTTCTTTTCTATAATCCATTTATTTATATTAAAAAAAAAGTGAAAATGAATGGATGATCATTCATCTATTTTTCTATCCATTATTTATTTAACTTTATGAAATATATTTATTTATATAAAACGTGTGTTTCGAGTTTCTATATTTTGTGAAGCAAGTGCCTTGAGCTTTTACATTATTTATTATATGCTTTTATGCCCTTCTTTATTTACATTTTATGTTTGTAATCAATTAACCAATTTATTGGACTAATCATCTAAGTATCTTTATTTTTCTTCGAAAACGTGTATATAAACGAATATGAAATATGATTTTTATCAGAGTTGAAAGTTATTTCAGCGATGCTGTCACCTATAAATTCAGACTCACATAAATGTTGGATTTGTATAGTTTAATGATCATAACTTCATAGTAAATTTCTTAGCAGAATTCCAACATGTCTCTGTGTATGCAAGAGTCGTGCACCTTAAACATGCGTGTTATATGCGAAAAACAAACAAGTGGTTTAGATACATATTTGTCAGTATACTGATTTATTCATATTCTAGAGCCTCTTAATTTGACCACTTTCGTCAACGGTAGGTCAGTTATGATGTAAACTCAGAAAACTTAAAGAGGTTAGCATTGAATTATTAAGCACTAACAAAAATGTAAACTATACAAACATCTTCTTATTTCCCAAACTCATTATAGTTTTGCACTATTTTTCACACTCTTTAATTCTTCAACTAATAAAATTACAAGAGTCTGAATCATTTTGTTATCTTTTACAATATATTGGCATATTATATCGGTATTTATATCATTATGATGTATAAATTCATTTTCTGCTGGTGTATTTGAAGGATTAAAAACTGGAAATTAAAATCTTGTAAAACAAAAACTCTTATAAGGGCATATTCCCATGAATGTCCTGCTTCAAATTATTATATGTTGTTGTTTTTTCTTCAACATTAATTGATTTAGTAATTTCCTTAAAAAAGTTGCTTAATCATGATAGAAGGAGATGTCACACTTATGTCACTGATTAAAGATTCTAGAATATAGATAGAGAAGAAGGAGATAACGGATAGAAAGGGTAGCCTGCTTGTGCTTCACTTAAGCTAACATATATACATCACTATTTTTAAAAAAATATAGAATATGCATAATGCATGTGCTTTACCTAAATAACGGACAATTATGTCTTTAAGCTTCAAACTATATTCTAATGAAAATGCAGGCTATTATGGTTTTATACTTTTTGTTCATTTGATCTACTTATATTTCAGTTAAATTTGATATATTATTTTTATTTCAAAAATAAGTTTCTATTTTAAAAGATAAGTATACTAAATTTGATTTATTAACTATTTATAATGTTAATGAGTTTATATAAGGCATTTTCACATACTTATTTACTTTGGGTTTTGTTGATAACTATTTTTTAGCACTTTTATTTTTAAAAAAATTGAATTTTGAATCAAATTTATAATTGACCACTGTAAGAAAAATTCATTTTAGCGTCATTAAAAAATTATCGCAAATTAAAAGAAATCCACACTAAACTATGATTAGCATCGGTTCTTACATTCCAACACGAAGGGATTCTAATGGAGTGGAAGATTAGCATTGGTTGCAATAAGCAATTGCTACTAAAATCAGTTAAAAGAAAGGTAAATTGTTGCTACTTGAAAAATATTATTTTATTGTTCTAATTTAACATCTGACTTAGAAAATTTAAAATTTATATATTAATTAAGGTGTCAATATGATAAAAATGCTAATTTAAATTAAAATAGAGTATCAGAATTAAAAATGATAAAAATATGAAAAAGAAATAAAAATATAACATGAATTTAAAATACACTGAAATTATATTTAATATAAATAATATAAAAAATAGCGTTGATCTAGTCTAAAGTTATTTTTTGTCTTTCGTATCCGTATAGTCCAACCACATAATGACCTATTTTAATAATAAATTTCAATTCAAATTTGACATGTTTATTTACATAAATTGCAAATCAAATTTCAATCCAAATACAACTTCAATTACAAATCTAATTTGAATAAAAAACCTGGTAATTAATTCCAATAGAAAATAAAATTATAGTACCACCATTTGAATTTGTGATACCTAGAAATCTTTTGAAATTTCTAGTAAAATTCCAATTCTATATCAATATTCAATTTCAATTATAACACTTGTATTAATTTTGAACATCAAATTCAATTTTAATCCAATTTTTAATTCCAATATAGCACTTGCTAAGAAATTCCAATTCCAATCGAAAATTGAATTTCAATTATGACAGCTAGTTCAAAATTTAATTCCAAACCAAAACGAAAATTTTAATTTCGATTATAACAACGGAAAACTAGTTTCAATTCCAAATCAAAATCTCATTTAATAGCTGCTTTTGAATTTCAACTTGAAATTAATCAAAAAGAATAGAGCATGAAATTAATCAAATTTCATTGAAAAGTTTAAGAAAGAATGAAACCATTGATTGATCAACACATAACATATAAGAAATATTAGATTGGTGATATGGTATATATATATATATATATATATATATATATATGAAATTTCATATTTATCAGTAAATTTCAGTATCTTACAAAAGCTCTGCTAAGATCAGTCCAAAATATTTTGATTCTTACAAGATCATTGATCATATTATACGTTGGACCTTATTCAATCTAAAGTTCACAACATTTTTCACATCTCACAACTCGAAAAACAGATAGAAGAGGTAGCTACTTTCACTAATATTCCATACCAAGATGAATATGTTTTTCTCCAACGAATCAAAAGAAATTTTGGATAGAATGAATAGTTAAAAGAAATAGGTTTTTATGACTAAGGTTTTGGTTAAATAGAAACATAAACCTTTAGAACCTAGAAATGTTACTACATGCATTTCATCATTCGGGACAAGGATGTGGACAAGATGGTGGCATTGATATGAAATAAAATAACAACCTTGTGTTAGAGTTAGTTAACTATATTTTTAGAAGTTAACTATAAAAGTGGAGGTATTGATTAGTTATTACTTTTTAGTTTTTGTGTTGATGTATCCTAAAATTATTAAAAAAAAAAAAGGATGAATCTATGGACTAAGAGGTATATTGGAGAAAATATTTTCAAATAAGATATTTTCACATAAACGACTTTAACAACAAAAAATTGTAAAATCCAAACTAAAAATGGACAATAAAAAAGATTTCCAAATTAAATAGCACCATCTGTTTTCATGATCTACTCTTCTATTATGGTTTCTTTCTCACTTAATAGACCATGAAGGAATTTCCTAAAATATTGATAATTATTCTTGTTATACACTTACTAATTAACAAATCTCGAAACCCTTTTTCTGTCAAGGTTCTCTTTTCTCTTTTTTAAGTTATTCGAAATGTACTTAATTCCCAGAACTAACAATTGTCTTAATACAAATTTCATCAAAATTTTTAAAAACAATATACATCACCTCCTACTCTTAGTCATAATAGAAAAAAAAATCACAGTAAACTTAAAATAAATTGACCTTATGATAGAGGCTGAGCTCCACATCAGCCACCACTTGTTTTACCGCCAAACGTTTCTACTACGGTCCTCTATTATATATTATTTATAGCCACTCAAACCCAAATTTAAAGAATATGACTTTTCAAAATTTAATGATTTCTAAATTTAAGATTTGGAAACACCACTTACAAAGCTTTTGGGTAATCTCACTTCATTAAACGAAATTTTGAAATGAGACTTGAGATTTGAAAAAAAAAAAAAAAAAAAAAAAAAA
>Ga0209489_106067_pt1 | contig 19936 bp, 9 predicted proteins | sample SiratrowhiteBW_FD_187527 | JGI IMG/M metagenome (GOLD analysis project Ga0209489, IMG submission 187527) | Root nodule microbial communities of legume samples collected from California, USA - Siratro white BW (SPAdes) (version 2) | ecosystem: Host-associated > Plants > Roots > Nodule | place: USA...
TTTTTTTTTTTTTTTTTTTTTCAATTCATGCTAACATAAATAGTCTGTATCATATCTTGAATTTTTATGTGCTGTATTGTACCTGTGTCTGGATTGCATATATTCTCTGTGGTTATTTTATTTTTACGCTTCTGCATTGTAATGTTTGTTCAGTCTTTGGAGATTTTTGTTTTATAAATATGTGTGTTCCTTTTATTTGCCATCTTTTTATAGAATGAAGTCTTGAAAACTGACTTCCTAAGTATTCTAGATTAGTGGAACAAGGGCTGTGGGTGAGGATGAATTTGGAACAAATTGGGCAGCCTAAATCATCTAATGGTTACATCCGTCGGAAATCTGAGAAAGAAGGGGCAACTAAGTCTGATTATAAGATCCCCTCTGGAAAGTCAAATGCCAGCAGCAGATTAGCAAGTACAGGTGAACTTCAGATCTGTCATTTTTATTATTTTCTATATTACCTGTTACTTTGCTGATATTTATGATTACAGGTGTAGTGCCTGACAATAAAGGTGGTAGTCATGAGAGTCCTTCACATGATCGACTAGTATATTTAACATCATGCCTTATTGGGCAGCATGTGGAAGCCCAGGTGAAAAATGGATCTATATACTCTGGAATATTTCATGCAACAAATACTGACAAAGATTATGGTATGTTTTGTTATGCTTGTATGATCAATTCGTTTATATTGATGACAATGATATTTTTCTTGTTTTAGTGCTTAATCTATTGCAGCTTCTAGTTTTAATTAATATCTTTATAGATCGTATAGAATTTTTCGTATTTTTGCTTCTCATTACTGTTCTTTTAGGAATCATTTTGAAAATGGCTTGTTTGACAAAGGATGGCTCCTTGCAAGGACAGAGATTTCGTGTAGAATCTTTCAGCAAAGCTCCTTCTAAGACTTTAATTATACCTTCCAGTGACCTTGTACAAGTTATAGCAAAGGTTGCTGCCTTTCATATATTTGCTGTGTGCTGAGAAAATCATGATAGTAATTCAAGTTTAAATTCTATGTTGTTTAAAAAAAAATAACTCAAAATTAATCAATATAGTAATGAATGGTGTTGGGAAAGTTTTAGTTCAGCTCTTTAGGATTAGGTGAAGTTGCATTGAACACGCTGTCAGTTTGTTTGCTGAAAATGTTTTTTCTTCACCATTTTGGCAGGATGTTTCTGTTTTCAGAGATGGCCAAACTAGTGCACCTCAGTATGACATGCATCATGAGATCATGGTTGATTCAGTAATATCTCAACCTCGACATGTAGAGACAGGCAGAGAATTACAGCGATGGGTACCTGATGAAGATGATCCAGAATGCCCTGAACTGGAAAATATCTTTGATGGCCCTTGGAATAGGTGCTTTTATATTTCTCTTGTTATACCTAAAAATTTTCTTTCATGAATGATAGGGTTGCTTTCAGTGGATCCCACACATAGAACAAACTTCATAGCACTAGGCTGCTTTCTTCAGAAACAGAATTGTTTTTTTTTTCCTTGAAGGCTTGATGCCTAGATGCATGCTCATCAGTCTCCTCTGTTATTCTTTAAGTTGGCTGAGAAACTGTAATATGAACCTTTTACGGTTTACATATAGGTATATTGTTTTTGGGTGTACCTAGCTTTAGGTGAACATAGCCTTCTACTTTGAGATATATATACTTGTACTCATCTTTACACACACACACATGTACATATACATCAAGTGAGAATATACTCTTTTATTTCTGCCCATATCTAAATTCAAGTTGGTATTAGAACAGGTCAATTCCACTCTATTAGTAATTTTCTGGTAAATTACAGTCACTCACAACTGTCTGGTCGTTGTCCGTCACTGGTCAATGTCCTTTTACTTTGACAAGTACGTGGTCTTACTCATCACAATTAGCGACGACCAAACTAGTGCTCGTCATTGCATTTACTTGTTGTCCTTTGTCATCGGCCACTACCTTTCTCTTTGGCGAGCACCAAATTTAGTTTGTCGATGTACTTACTTTGACATGTAAGTTGGTATCTTTAATGAAGTGTCTAACTAAGTCTTAAAGAGAGCCTATACTTCAATTTATATGTTCCAAGCTTGATGCATACAATTTATATGCTCCAGCTTGAGGGGAGTGTTGAAATAGTTGATGTTGTTTTGTTGTACAACTTATATAAAAGTTGTTTTTGGGTCTACCTAGCTTTAGGTTAAGGAACATAGGTTGCAGCCTTCCGCTTTGAGATATACTTGTATTCATCTTTTTATATATATGTGTGTGTGTGTGTGGGTGGGTGGTGCATACATATACATATACATCAGTTTAGAATATACTCACTGATTTTTTGCCATCTCTAAATTCAAGTGTTTATTGAACATATGATCTAAGACACAGATAGTAGATGTCTAGGAGCTATTATGGAAGCTAAGAAATGTTCCTGGTCGAATTATTGAAAATATATTGGCATAATGAACTATTCTGATATAGCAAAATGGAAATAGGGATTTTGTGCTTGGTCTTTACTTAAAAAGATAAGGATCAATTAAGTATCTGACGTTGTTACTAACAATCTTTACATTCAAGGTTTCTTATTTCAATCTTAACATATCTTCTGTTTTTATATTTTTTTAAGGGGATGGGATCAGTTTGAAACAAACAAAATGTTATTCGGTGTAAAGAGCACATTCAATGAGGAGTTATATACAACAAAGCTTGAAAAAGGGCCCCAGACAAGAGAGTTGGAAAAGCAAGCTTTAAGAATTGCAAGAGAAATTGAGGGTGAGGAAACCCAAGATCTCCATCTAGCAGAGGTTGTTGTGGCTTCAATGGCTTTTCTCCTTTTGTGAATTTGTGTAACTTTTTATTTAATTATCTATTTGGATCCCTCAAACTGATTTTTATCAACAGGAAAGAGGCCTTTACCATAACTTTGATATTGATGAAGAAACCAGATTCTCTTCAGTCTATAGGGGTAACATTGTTGATGATATTGGATATGACGAAAATGAGGATAAGTTGTTGGATTCAAACAATTCTGAAAGGTTTGATAATATTTATGGTTTAGTCATCAAGAGACCAGGTGATGGAGCTCAAACATGGGCAAATTTCTCCTCTGTGGTACCTCCTCAACCAGTTATATTTTAGTTAGTCTATACTCTAAATCATTTGTCACTTTGAATGTTACTGGTGTCCTATCTTGTACTGAATACTAGGGTATGAATGTCATAACGGGAAGAGTTTGTTGGCTGTTTGGGAGGCTAATCATGTTTCTGCGTAAATGATTTATCTGTTATGGGAATTTTATAGTAATTATTTGACCTCTTATTTTTTCCCCTCATGGCTTCAAATTATGAGTGTTTCAACCACCTAAGGATCTTGATATTTGGCGGTATTATATTACATGTTTTAATTACTTGTTGTATTTTATATGTAAAGAAGCCCTGTTATATTTTCAATACCCGTGTTTCAACCACCTATTCATGATCTTTCATCCTCACCCCACCCAAACCCTAAGGATCTTGGATTTGACAAACGCAGTATATCCAAATCCAATTTTGGGTGTGTTAATATCCTAAATTCCAGCCTAATATGGGGGAAGGTGAAGTTTCAATGTAGCAACTCTTGTGCTAGTACTATTGATAAAGTATCACCATTAAACAGGCGACATTTGATTTATATTTGTTGAGTTATTATAATTTTTGTGTATAATTTCTGCTTGGAAGTGTGCTAAATGTTTCCTTCCTTCTGTTTTTGAAATTAGTACTAGTTTAACATTTAAACACATTACAAATTTTTTAAATTGTGTCCAAAACAAAGTAATAAGATGTTCCTTTTTATTCATACTCTTGCTTTCTCCTCCCTTGTTCCTTATAAAGTAATTTCTTAATTTCCTAAATTTAGCTTGATATTTCATTTGCTTCAATGCTCAGGATCACTCCGAGTTATCCCAGTCAAGTACTGGTATGGATTTATGTCGTTCTGGTTCTAATGATCATGCTAAGCAGTTAGCATCTGAACACCCTGCCCAGAGTTGCTCATTTTCGGAAAGCAGGTATTTGTTGACTTTTTTCTTTTTCTTTTTTCAGTTTTCTTTATATAACTATTTTATTCATCGTAATTATTGTAATCTCTCTGCTCAAGGGGCTTTTGAATCCAACTGACACCCTGCCTAAACATTATCATAATTCTTAATCCAACTGACAGGATTCAGGAGAACTCAGCTAATAACCTACATGGAGCCAATGATAATACTGTGGAAGAAAATTGGACAGTGAGTCAGAGTTACAACTCATATCGTATCTGCTCAAATATCTCACGAGATAGCCATAAAATCTTAAATCTCATCTTTCTCTTTTTCTTTATTTTTTTACTGTTAATTGATGCAGCAAGCTGAGGATGTCGAACTGTCAAAATCTCAGGGTTTGTGTAGTTTCTTTCTCAGCTCCCCGAATTGATTAGATCGAAAGCACTGTGCCTGAAACTAATGTGGATGTAACCTAACCACTGTCATTTAAGTGATTGTTCTGTTTATTATGAAGGAAGTATTGAAGTTTTTTTGTCAGTTCTTGATTTGATAATGCTTCTGAATTGAAGCTCTCACCTGCCGTTGAAATTGCTTTTCATTGATTAGTTCTTTTATTATGTATTATATTTCTCTGATATTGGCAATTTTTCGTGCAGATTTACAGTCATCACTTGAGTTCAAGAAAGATGGTTCTGATGAAGGGGGGTTATCTTCTAATGGGGCCTCCTGTGCCCCTTCTAATCATATTTTATTAAAGACTCCTGAAGAAATTGTGTCGGTTGGGGAAACAAAGTCTGTAATTGCACGTGGAAGACTAGGTAGTTGTACATCAACCTCTGGTCCTGGTCTATCACCAAGTTCTTCGGTTGGTTCCCTGTCTTCGGAAAAGTCAACTCTGAATCCATATGCCAAGGTGAGAAAGTGCAAGATTGACCTTATAAAGTTGGAAATTGCACCTACGACTGCTGATCTTTTATTTTGAGGTAGATACAATTTATTTATTTTTAATATTATTGTCATTTCTCAGAGCTTCCCCTTTGTTGTTGTCAGGAGTTCAAACTCAACCCTAATGCAAAGAGTTTTATGCCATCCCAAGCACATCCTAGGCCCCGGTCCCCAGTGTCTGATGGTTCCTTCTATTACCCAGCTACTGTATCTACCGTACCAAATATGCCAGCCATGCCCATGGGAATTGGAGTAAGTATCTAAAGGAATGTTATTGTCCGTCTGCAATCAGGAAATTATGTACTATACTATTGTAGTTAGTGTTTTCATATTTTCACGGAGTTCTTTTATAAAGTTTTCTTCTAGGCGTTCAGTGTGTGTTTTATTTATATTGACTGCCTAGGTCTAACAATATTTCTGGCAGTTGTCATGAACTGATATTGAATGGAATGGTGCGTGCTTCTAGTGTACTTTTCAATGATTACTGGGTTGGGTTGGTCCTTCAACTTATTTTATAGATGCATGAATTTCCTGATTAGTTATGGGATGTAAAAAAGGATTAATGTTAGAGATACTTGCTTGTCTTGTTTCTCATCTCTGCAGACCATGGTTTGAGACTGTCTTCGTTTGGTGATAAAAATTTTAAGCAAATCATAGTATTATTCAACTTGTTGGTTAAGTGCCAAATTGGCCTATCTTTTCATAGTAAGGTCGAGAAGTTGTACCCGGTAACCTTTGACTTCGGTTTGATTAAATTGCTTATGTTTTGCAGGTTGGAACTACTTTTGCAGGGCCACAACCTGTCATGTATAATCCACAAGTGGCACAAATGCCATCCCAACCATATTTTCATCCAAATGGACCACAGGTGGGATTTCACTCGTAGTTTCTCTTTGGTGACTCTTAACGGTCAAAGATAGTCTCAGCTATTTAAAATTTTTATCTTATTGCAGTATGGACAACTTATGGGTCATCCTAGGCAAGTTTTATATGTGCCAAGCTACCAACCTGTAAGGACTCACATGTTTTGCACATAAATTTTAGTTTTTATTCTTTTTTTCTGGTTTTCATTCCAACATCGTTTCCCCTTTTCCATTACTATGATTAGAAGGCTTCATTAGTGTATTTTTTAATTGTGTATCTTAGTGTGAGAAAGACACGTGATAAAAATAGTTATCTCAATGGTTTAATATATGCCGATGTTGGACATCCTTCCTTGTAAGAGACACGGAGCAGGACTTTTCATCAATTAGACATTTGATCTGCATTTGAACAAACTTAGCTCCTTGACATACTTCCAGGATAACTTCCATGGTCAGTATTTTGGAAACTCAATCTTCCAATTTTTTTTTTTTACAGGAGATGCCGTATAAGGGTCGGGATTATTGACAGCCTAGTTTACTGCATTCCTGGCACTTGGATCTTTGCCCGAAAAGAATGAACCGTGTGATGGCTTAAAGAGTTTCAAAAAATAAGAATATCTGCAGCTTATGGGAGAATTTTCATGAGAGTTTGGTGATTCTGGGAAGCTGACTAATTATGGGAAACAATTTCTGTTATACTATCTCATACATCTTCTGGGATTTCTTAGTTTTCTGTCATGTAATACTCAGATTGACATTTCGCCCTTAGTATTATTGTTGTGCAACTTTTACTTTAATGTGTGTCTTTCCCTAGTTTAATTACTACCATTCTTTTGACCTTTAGTCATGTCTGCTGTCATTAGGTTATCAGTTAGATACTGGTATACTTCATATGCCTGTTTGATTGATGGAAATTATGCATCTTTTAATTACCGTTTAAATTGTAGCGGCACATTTTGCACGCACTTCTAATGCGGGGTGAGTTTCTTGTGCAAACGTAATTTTGGAGCTAAAGTTGTCTCGAACATAGCTTTAATCATTTGAGTGTGAATTTGAAATTGACTTGTTTGCTTTAGAACTTCCTCAAAAATAAACCTCAACTTGAATTTGGTGATGGAAAGATGGAGAATGGAAAAGAAAATGAATAAAAAGTAGGAGACTAAAAATGAGTGAAAATTAGAATTTTTGCATTGCAGAAAAAATTGAAGATTAATGAAATTGAGTTAAATTTATTTTAGTTTATTTATTGTTATAATAATACAACAGAACCGTATGCAAATATTAATAAATTATGTCTTGTTTGATGCAAAAGATAGAAAAAAAAAAAAGATGGAAGTATGTAAGAGAAAAATAAGTGAGAAATATTTAGTTGAAGAAAATAAAGGATTTAGGTTAGTTTGATTAAATGAGTAGTATTCTTATAATATACAATGTGACAATTGTTTACAACAACAATGGTCAATTATTTTAAGTGCAAGATATTAGTAAGGTTGAAATTCTCAACTGTTCCGAGTGAAGAAATTTACAAATGTAAATCTTCCAATTTTTTTCTTCTCTCGCTTTTTATCTGCACAACCAAATGAGATAAATTTTCAACATCTCTATTACCTTTCTCACGTTTTCTTGCAATTCCTCTTTATCAAACATGTTGATAGATTTTGTTCCTATTGTTTAATATCAACTTTTATATTCTCGTTTTTTATGAAAAGAAAAACATTAGGACATGATTGATTTAGTTTTTTAGTTTTTAAAAACAGTTTTCTTTAGCAATTAATTTTTAAGAGTTGCTTTTGAGAAGAAGTTGGGAAAAAAATATTGTTTGAAAACTATAATAAAACTGAATAACAAGTCAAGAGAGATGTGTTGGTAACATCTACAGAGAGAGTAACTTATTATTGATAAAAACACCTCTTATCAATATTTTTAATTTTCAAAAACTAAAAACTATTTTTAGAAACACTAAACAAAAATTAGTCTTTATAGTCTCATTTAAACTATTGATTCTGAATTTCCAAATCAAATAATCTTAAATTCCTAATTATGCTGTAGATAGTCAAAATTGTATTTTAACTGTCACTATTGATTCTGAATTCCCAAATAAAATAATCTTAAATTCTTAATTATACCATTGTATTATTTAAGTAAATCAATTTTAAGTATGATTCTATGATTAAATTATTTTACTGCAGATGACGCTTCCATTATATCCACTTTCTGTAATACAATATAGTGTAAGGTAACGCAAGATAATATGTTGTACAGAATATATATTTTTTTAATTTATCTTATGAAACATGAGTTGCAATTGTCTTCCATTAGATATAAGTCGTAAAGAAAACCAACATTGTATAATAAGAAATGAAAAGGACAAGCATCTTCCAAAAATAAATTTAAAATATTGTTGCAGTTTTGCTAATATATCATAATCTTTGGTTACCATCAAAACTAGTATTAAATATGAATATAGGACACCATGATTAGCTGCCAACCCTTATGGGTCGTAAATTTTTCTAAGACATGACAAAATTCTGTCCTTCATGATAATCTAAATTTATGGTCCTCATATTTTGTGTTTGGTACTATATAGCATATGATATGTTTTTTAATAATATATAATATATATTGCACTTACCATAAATAAATTTATATTCACAATTATTTAAACTTGTTTCGATGTCAAGTGATATATTTAAATTCATCAAGCATGAAGCAATTGAACGTTTAAATTAGTACAATCGCGAGAGGTGTGTTTATATAGATTCGTTGTATTTTTTTCTTCATATTTATCTTTATTTTAAATTATTAAAGCACTTTAATTCATTTAATTGTTATTTTAAAATTTATATAACTATAATTTGCTTATTATCATTTGACATTAAGGTAAGAAAATACTCCTTTTAATAATAAATCTTTTATAATATTGTATGTTTTGCTCTAATTTTTATTTTTTATAAATATTATTTAATAAATATTTGGGCATATACTTTTATATTTATTATTTGATGAAAATGGAGATAAAACTCGAATTTCATTCTTATAAAAAATCCATATATTCAAGCTGATACTCATTTAAAATTGTGATAATCTAACATTTAGCCATGATATGAAGAGAAAGGAAACCAAAATCAATGGTAAATTTTTGCTTGCAATTTCTCATAGCGCTAAACTTCATTAATTCAAATACCATGTTAAGTTTAGCATTTATATTATGTCAAGAATGAATTTAATTAAAAAATAAATATATAATTGTCATATATTGATGCCTATCCCAAGCATGACTTGAATTTAAATAAACAATCAATTTTATCTGAAAAGTATTACTCTTCCCACATAATTCTTATATCAAACATATTATGTAAATAATTTAAAATATGATAAATTGTTAAATTGTTTTCTAAATATAAAAAAAATGAATCAGTTTCTGAATATTTGTAAAATATATTAGTATAGATACTAAATTGATAAATAGTTACATTGAGTATTATATATATAATTGAATCATTTTAAAAAACATCTGAAAGAGGGGATAATACTCAGAAAATTTAATAGTAATTTTTGTACGAAGAAATAATTTATCTGGACTCACCTGCAAACATGAAAAAATTAAGATTGACATAATGGTCAACAACTCCACACTTATCTACTAAACTAGAAAGTTCTATAGTAGATTAAAAAAACTTATCCAATAAATACAGAAAATTAAATTAGATTATAAAGATTTTTAAATGTAATTACTTTTATATGAATCAGTGACTGTGGATCACAATATAGTAATATGGGTGCAAGTTTGACTCCACATATTTTAGTCTTTGAAGTACAAACTTTTAGACATTCTTATCTCCAATGCTAATACTCAATATTATTAAATTTGTGGCTTACTTTTATCTGTATATTTATACATAACATTCAAATATTTATTAAATAATTTTTATAAAAAAGTTAAAATAAATAAACTATAATATCATTATAAATTCATATACAAAAGAATTCTCCGCTGCCAAATACAATAAAAAATTATAGTTATACAAATTTCAAATTAAAGTATAAATAAACTAAATATTAAACAAATATAAATATAAAGACGAAATATATTATACATATTTATTTTTATTTTAAAAAAAACTTATAATCATACTTATATCCACTTAATCGAGATATTCTTTATCATCACTAAGATGAATTTGAAAAATATAATAAAATATCAGTGATGTCATTGAAAAATACACTTCAATTGATTAAGAATTTATCTTTAATAATTTTTCACTTTTATAAGTTTCAAGAAATTTTCTTTAAAATTATTTCTAAATTGACTGGTTTAATTAAATAACATTAATTATTTTTCTTAATTAATATAAATTTTTAATTATATTTTAAATTTGATTAGTTTAATTTTAATTATTTTTAATTAATATAAAAGTTAATTACTTTTTCTTGCTAAGGTAAAGAGTTTAAATTTAAATCAGTTTGAGATCTTAACATATTTTATATTTTATCCTATTGAGAATATTCTCTGTATAAATTGAGAGGAGTATATAATAGATGACATAGTATCCCTAAATTTCAATTAGAATAACTTCTTAAAATTAGTTGATTAAATATATTTTTTCTTAAATTACTTATTAAAAAATAAAATAACTTATTTTTATTAAATATCAAAATTCAAATTATTTATATATTATAATAGTATTTATTTTAATTATTTATCATATTATAGTTTTAAAATAAATAAAAAATATTTATACATAATCAATTATTTCTAATCGATTATGCATAAATTATAAAACTTTCCTCACTGATTTAAATGAAAAATTACCAAAAGGAAAATCTTATCTTCTTGTGTTTTCTCATTTCTTTCTCACACTTATGCTTAACTGCGAGCCCCCATGTTTTCCTTTGTTGGAAACAACCATGTCATTAAAGAAAGTAATAAATTTTACTGAAAAATATGTTCATAAACTTTTTATTGTATCAATTTTACTTCTACATCATAACATAAAATGAGACCAAGAATAAAGATATAAATAATAATAATAATTAACATTATTTAAAGTTTTGAAAAGGAAAACTCCAAAATCTTTTAAAATTGTGATATTTAAAGGACAGAGGAATAACACTAAATCTTGCACCTTTTTCTTGTCTGTGTTGATTTGTGAAGAGTTGAATAAATGAGTTGATGAAAATGGTAGAAAGATATGAAGAAGAAGAAAAGTAGTGTGAAAAAGAAGCGCGTGAAGAATGAAGGAGGCGCGTGAAGTGCATTTAAGAGGAACACCAGAAGTCTATGAGTAGGAGGCATCACAGTCTGATATGAAGTTGAAACTTGCAGCCCTCTTATTTAAAACCAAACTCCAAATCCCTATGCAAATTTCAACTTACCGCTAACGACAAAACTCATTTTGCAGCCCTTCAATTTTTTATTATTACTTTCTCATACCCTTTTATTCAGATTAGGATGTGATCATATTCACACTCTCATATGTCAATGTCACTATGGAAAAAAGTTTCTTCCTAAATGGATTTTTTTCATGGTACCCTTTTCCTTTTTCTTGCTTTAACGTTAATGATCTTAATAAATTAACATTTTTTTTTTGATAATGGAGAATTGAGAAAGCTAGTGGGGTGGTCTGTGAAGGTGAGTTGTGAGAGAGTATAAGTTTTGAAGTTCAATTTAATTGACTGTGTTAATCCAGAGAGAGATAGAAAGAGAGTTCATAGTTGAACTTTAAAGAGATCAGATACAGTACAAGTGAAGGCTTCAATTCTATGGAAAGTGAGTGATGAAGTGGAGGAGTGTGAGACAATAGTGGGGTACCACTTTCAGTTTCTGTTTCAGATTGAGAGTTTCTTCTTAGCCTTCAAGTACATACATGTACATGTACAGCTTTTGGTTAGTACCATAATCCCATTTTCTTGTTCCTCTTCTTTACTTTACTGATTTTTCATCTTCTCTTTCTCTCTTTTCACTGTTCCTTGCTGTACATCTTGTTCATTCTCTTCTTTCTTTACTATTTATTTCTCTGGCTAAAGAATATTTTTTGAAAAAAGTAATCCTTTTTGGCATGGTAATGAATCTGAGCTGGTTTTGTAAATGATGTCTTGTTATGTGTAAGGCTTGCTGATGGTTGACACGTTATTGTTGTTTTTGGCAATGACTTTGTTTCTTGTTTATGTGAATATTCTGGGAATTAACCATTTATGAAGAAGCTTTTCAATTTTAGCATGTTTTTTGTGCTGTTAAAAAAGCCTTTAAAAGAAACAATTCTTTTTCTTTCTGCTCCTCACTTCTTTTTTTTTCTTTCTGATCTCGTGACACCCCTATATTAATTGTTTTTTTTATTCACAATTTCATTTAAGGGTTCATTTGCATTCTATCTGTCTATTTTGTTGTGTTGAATCAAGATTCTTTGTTGGATTGCTTTGTAAAGGCTGTGAAAATGTAGGAGATTCCTAGATTCATCCTTTTTATAGAGAAATTTGTTAACTTTCTTATGACTGGTATATCTTTATCAGTGGGTAAAACCCACAATTCTTACTCTCCAATTTCTTTTGGTCTCGTGCAATTACTTCTTGCTTTTGATGAAGGACATTCTGTGGGGCAATTTAAATTTCATGCATAGGACGAGATTTGAAAAGATTTACCAGTAGTTTTTCTGATCCTCTTTGTAAATCCCTTTTAAGTATCTTATAGGAGCTTCTGCATGGCATTTCATGTTGACTGATTTCAACTGGAAGATAATGTTTTTCTCTTCCGTACATCTTTTTTTCCAATACAGAACCGTTATTTTCTGGATATACACATGTCACAAGCTGACATGCAAAGATGGCAGCTTTTTCTCATACACAAACTATAGGTTGTTGTGAAATAGTGGCTACTTGAACTTGTTTGCCTTGTTTGTTTGTGCATGCATAGATTGAAGTGTTCATTAATAGTTGCTGTTTATTGAGAAAAGGCCATAGTCCAATCTTGGTTTTTGGATCATAATTTATTCTTTGTTTGAAGGTAAGTATTCTAGGCAAGGCTTGATCCATTGGGGAAAGCAATGAAGAACTTAATTGAGAAAGACTCTGGTTCTACCTATTTGACAGCACCTTATGCTCTTGGATGCTCATCATGGGGGACTTCCTCTGAATCTGATGTCCAACAATCATCCATGTCCAGAAGTTTGACCTTGAAAATGAGTGTTCTGCCGCAACAATGCCATACGACTAAGCCATTGAATTTTCAATATCAAGACCGGGATTCATCTTCATCTCAATCAACTGGTCAGTCTTATCCTGAAGTTGGTTCAGCGCCATCAGGTACCTGTAATAAAACTTAGTCTATATCTGCATGTCTGACTGTTCTAATTGATTATTTTTTATTGTTCTATACCCATATTTTCACATTTTCACCTGTTGTGAAGTAATGAAGAGTACCTGGAACCTTTATAGTAAAGAAAAAAATGAAGTAAAACCAATTTATGATTATGATGTTACTGTTAAGTGATATCTCCTCACTTAGCATTGCATATATAGGAAAATAATAATGATAGCCATACATGCAATACATTTTCTTTTTCTTCCAAAAGTTGATCTTAGTCCTTAGATTACTTAGTGCATGTTTGGTTTAAAGCTCAAGAAGTACTTTTGTGAGGTCCGATACAAAATGTTTCGATCCAATGCATGGTTTGAGAATGAAAGATCTGTTCAAAAGTACTTTTGAACCCTCCAACATTACTCCTAAACATGCACTTAATCGGTATTGGAAAACACTTTTTGCTTAATGGAAGTTGGTAAATGTTTGTTGTAGGCCAAATTTCAGTTCAGTGTAGCAATTCTTCTGCTTGTTCAACACTTAACACAACTGGGAGAAAGAGTGTGGAAGGTGTCATCAGGTCTGTGAGGGATCAGGATTTTACCTTCCCTCCTTCACAACTGTATCACAACCAACCACTTGTAAGTTGCTGCATGATTGTATCTCAGTGGACTGATATTGTTTGCAAATCTTTTTCTTATAATTTGCTTTTCAGGCTCATACTGCTTTCCACCTTGTTGAGCCATACTATAGTGGCCTACTAGCTTCTCCATATGGGCCACAACCTAATGTAAGATATTGGAGTCCATTCATCTCTTTTTTCACTATTTTATATTATTGTCAACTTGTCTTCTGCACAGTGAGTTAAAGATTTATCATGTAAACAAATTGCTAAAATAACTGTATGACAGACTCATGGCATCAGATTATGCTTTATCTGGAAAGTACTTTGTTTAGATCTGATATAATGAGGTTTCCACTTTGTAGTTGCTCCACTTTGTGTCTTCTGACTTAGGTTCGTATAATGCAATTTTTTCCCTGATTTTGTTGTGGTGTTGACTTAGAAATATGGTAAAGGTCTTTGGGGAAAGCATGTTCCTTATTATTTGTAGTTTTATTTTGATTGTAAGCTTTATGAGGGGCTTTTGGATAGATGTTACTAGAAGTAGATGCTATTATGGTTGATTCCTGTATTCCTGTTAATGCCTTTATTTAAATGAATACTGAATAGTGGCTTTATTTTACTTATTTTACATCCTTGGGAATCTTTTCAGATAGTTTATACTATTTGTTGTGTGACTGTAAAGATTCTCAGTTCATAAAGTATATTTATGAAGAATCTTTCTATTTAAAAATGTTTCTTTGCTTTCCTTTGCTGCACCTCATTTGTTCTTATTCTTTCCTTGTTTTTATTATTTGCTACAACACTTGTTTATTATGGTGGGGGGCTTGTTTCTTATCTTTGACTCAAGGTATTCTTTATTTTATAAACCTAACAATCTGACATGCATTCTTTACCAGACATCATGGTTACTCGCTGATCTTTATCATGAGTTGTCGAAAAAAGAAATTGGTCCTTCTATGGATAATCAAGCTTTGAGTATTTGGATTCTCATATGACGTGTTGAGATTCTCTAAAATGACCTAAAAAAGTTACATAATGCCTTCAAACTTCCATTAAATTGCATGTTTATGTTCCTTACTATATTCTGAAACATGGTGTCAAAAAATGGCCAGATTCATCCTTCTCAACTAGTAGGAATGACTACTGCTAGAGTTCCTTTGCCACTTGATATCAGTGAGGAGCCTATATTTGTGAATGCAAAGCAGTACCATGCTATTCTGAGGCGCAGGCAATACCGTGCAAAACTTGAAGCTCAGAACAAACTCATCAAAGAACGGAAAGTAAGTGTGTTTTTGTTTTTGAGAAATGCTATCAAATCACTCTTGAATAAACACCAAATTTGTAGTTTCACTTTCACTCATCATTTCAACAGTTTCCAATAAAATTTAACTAATAGAAGTGTTAAAAGAGAGTGTGCTTTGAGCACTTCTCTTTTGTTTCCTCTTCCATCTAAGTTCAATTTCTCTCCATAACTATTTTTCAGCCATATCTTCATGAGTCTCGCCATCTACATGCATTGAAGAGAGCTAGAGGTTCTGGTGGTCGCTTCTTGAATACCAAAAAGCTTGAAGAGTCTAAACACACTTCAGCCAAGCATGCCATGGATGTTTCAAGCTCTACTCATTTGAATCTGAGGGGAAACATGTCAAAATCTAAGGTGCATGTAGTGGAGAAGTTGAACTACAGAGATGGTGCTTCCACACCCACATGTTCTGATACTACTAGTGCATCCAATAGTGGTGATCTCTTCCAACAACATCATCAATCAGACTTTAGATTATGTGGTTACCCTTCTCATATTAGAAGGAACATGCAGGGTTACACTTCTAATATTGGTGGTGGTGGTGGTGGAAGCCAACATCGTTTATCAGTCCTTATGTGACACACTAGCAATTTAATCTTCAGCATTCAGTTGGAGAAGATAATTGCTAGTAATCCATGGGGAAGTCATCCTTGGCTCATATATTATTATGTCGATTGGTTGTCCTAGAACTTGGCTTTGGACCTTTGCTAGATTTCAACTACCATATATTGTTGTTGCCTTGATGATGTTTGTGCAGAGAAGCACATTTGATAAACTAGTCACAACAATGTTTCTTTGTGTTGTTGTCACATTGAAAATTTTCATTTTGAACTAATGTTTTGATTGTGGTGTCTGTTTTATCCTTTTTTGTTGATGCTTTATTGATTGTGATTTTGAATTTTTTGTTGGAGAATGTTAGGTTCTTGTCGTTTATTGCTTTGGCTTATGGTGGATAGGTTTAGAATAGAAGTTGCCTCATGTGTGAAGGGGCCTGTTTGAAAGCCTCTTTTGCTTTGCTAAATATCAATTCTCAATTGGGCTTTTGCTTCACTTCCATGCCAATCCCTGTCTTCCTTAGTGATAAATATCACTTCATGTTCAACTGATATTTAATGGGATCATTGATGATGCAGTGGAATTTATTATTAGGTATTCAAGTTTTGTAGAAATGAATTAGAAAGTAGGACAATATACAAGGAAGATGACTCTTAGTTTTAACGTTTTGAGTAGAAAGTTTTAAGTCAAAGTTTTAAAGTTTAAGGTTTTGAGTGGAAAATTTTGAGTCAAAATGGGCATTTGGTTTAGTTTTTTATTTTAAAAAATTCTTATTCATCCAATTAAAAGTCATATACTTTTAGAGATTTTCACATTTGAATTGTTTTTAATTGAATTAGTTTTATTTTTAAAATATGTTATTTGAATAAATTATTTTTTTTAAATTCAAAATTTTAGTTTGGAAATATATTTTATTTTCTACAATATATAAACTTTATTATTTAAATAGATGTTCAAGTTACAATTACCAATGTACTTTAGACAATATTGATAGAGAGAAAAAAGAGGAGAGAAAGAAGGAGAAGAAAAATAGAGAAAGGGTTTAAGACGAAAAAAAGAGAAATTCAAAGTGGAGAAAAAGAGAGGGAACATGAATTTTTATTTTTATTTTTTTACCTTTTTAGTGATATTTTAAAAATTTTCGATTACAAGTAGTCAAAATATTTTCTAAATTAGTAGAACTTTAATTTATTCTAAATTGTCTATTTAAATAATATTTTTTTGCCACGAAATATATTTTAAATTATCCAAAAATTAAATTACTTTCTTGAAATTCCGCATCTAAACGTAAGGTTAGGATAATTATAAATATCAACAAACTTTTTACATAACATTTGTGATCGAACAAAGAACATTTCAATTAAATTATTTTTGTTGATAAAATAACCATGAAAAAACTGAGAACCATGTTATTATTTCACGTGTTTACTAAAATGAGGGAAGGAAAAAATAATGAAGTTTCAAATATTGATGTTGACACAATGTTTTGACACAATGTTTTGTGTTTATGTATTATAAACTATAAAAGAAAACTAAGAGAAATGTTGGAAAATAAATACTCTACATTTTTTAACACAAATTCATTAATTTTCTGTTTGTACACGATCATTATTGTATTTCTCAAAAATAATTATCATCTACTATTATCTAAATAAATCTTACTCACTTAGAAATTATTATTGAATGACTTTTAAAATAGTAATTCTAAATATAATCCATCTTATTATGTATAATAATTATAATAAAGTTACTCATAGTTAACTAGAGTAGTTATAATTTATCCATTGTTTTTACAATTTCTAACCATGTGATTCTTTATCTTGATTTTTTTCAATAAAATAGAAGTATATTTCAGTAAAAAAAGTTATAACAGATGAAAAGAATTTTTAACTAAATTACTTTTTAATAAAAAATAACTACCTTGTGGATTTTGAAAAAGTTTATAATGTGTTTTCTAATATTTACAAGATCATTAACCAGAAAGATTTTGTACATTAGAAAATTATGGTTAGAAGAAGACGCAATATTTACATAAAAAAAAGCTTAAAAAATATGTAACATTTTTCTAATAGATCCTAATATACAACACTTAAGTATATTATTAAAAACTAGCATTACTATTGATGTGAAAAAACAATTATCCCATTTTATTGTCTTTGAAACATACTTATTAGGACATGCATGGAAGAAAAATCAACCTTATTTAAATCGGTTAAAATTATATTTAATAAATTATAAGATTGTTATCATAAATATAGACATACTTATTATAAATATACGTGTAGTAATTTTAGATTAAATAATAATGTATTTAAATTAATTTTTAAATGAGGTGTGCATGCAATATCAGATTGATTCATTATTATCACATATATAATACAAGGACAAGTAATATCCTTTCATTTTATATTGCTATTTTAGTTTTTGCTTTTACTTTTGATTCAAAATAATAGTGTTTTAGTATTTTAAGATATTTTTTAACAATGTCTGGAGAACAGTGCCATTTACATTGAAGAGAGGCAACAAGATAATTAAAACAAATTAAATGTTTTTTTATTGAGTGTATCATAACTTTAAGAAAATTCTTGTTTTATTTTAGAAAAGAGGAAATAAACATAAATTTTCGCATATTTATGGTGATTTTTTTCCCTCTTTTAAGCAATAATCTCAGTAGTTATTTGAGTAAAATAATTAATTTTATTATTATTACATTACCATTTCTGTTTGAGAAGCATTTTATGAATGAATTTTTGCTTTAAAAAATTCAAACTAATAATCTCCGTACTTATCTGAGTAAAATAATTAATTTTACTCCTAGTACGAAATATTCTTAATTTAAGTAAAACTCCAACACATAATAAAAACTACTCTCCAACACATAATAAAAACTACTAAAACATAAAAATGTTAACTGCTGAAATAAACAAATGAAAGAAAATTTAAAAAATATCACACAACAACAAAATGTATTTTATATATAAATAATTTTGAAAATTCTGGAAAATAGAAGAAGATAAATTTGACTTAAGAAGTGTTTCCAACCACGCCGGCGCAAACAAAAAATATTAGTAAAACATTATAATAAAAAACAAAAACAAAAATAGAAGAAAATAAGAAATAAAAGGAAGAGTTTTCTTTTGTTGTTGTGTTTGTGCAGTGACTGCACTTTGCAAAATTTTGGTTGCAGAGAGACAGAGAGAAGCCACACTCTCTGCACTTTACCGTTCTTCTCTGCAACTCCCAAATCTGTTTCCTCCTAAACGACTTCGTTTCACACTCTCCTTTGCTTTCATTCTTCTGATTTAGGTTTCAGAGGAGGAGGACCACCGGAAGGCCCAATGGACTCGCGCACGTATAATCCACGCACCGTCGAAGAGGTATTTAGGGATTTCAAGGGCCGAAGGGCTGCTCTCATCAAAGCCCTTACCACCGGTAAATTTCGCACCTTTATTTGTCTAAGATAATTTTCAATTCCTGTCGTTTAGGCCGTTTTTTTTTCAGTCAAGTAATGTGCTTTCAATACAAATTTCGTGTCTTTTTGTTTTGCCTTTTGGTTTTACTTAATGGGTTGGTGAAAATTTTCGTGTGGGTTTGGCTTCGTGTTAGGCGTCGGTGTTGTTGCCGTTGACGCTTGACGGGTGCTGGTGGGAATTTTGGTTTTAATATTTGGAGTGTTTGACATTTTTTCAAATTTTAATTTCGGGTGATAATTTAGGTTTTGTTTGTTTGGAGTAAATTTTGGTTTTTGTGTGTTTTTTAGGTTTGCGTATGAATGGGTTTGGTTTTCGAACTTTCTATGGATGGTTTTCGGTTGTCAATCTTCATTTGATTTGATTTTTGCGTCAATTCGTGGCATCCTTATTGGCATTGTATTGTGGTTTGAGGAAGAGGCTTTGAAGCTTCAATAGTTGGTGTGTGTGGTTTTTGAGTGTTGTTTGATTTGTGCTTTCCAAGGAATTTGCACGGGTTTCTTCCTTTTCTTCTTGTTATTCTCCTTTCAGTATGCTTAACTCTGGTATGGTTTAGTACTTAATGTGGTGGTTTGTTGATATTTTAACTTGCAACTGCTACTTCGTGTATCTGGGGAACCGTTGGGTTACCCACAATTTTCCTGATCCACCAGTACTGTTACTTCTCCATTTTTTAGCTTTGGAAAGTGTGAAACGACACTTGGTGCCTGTGAAACACAGGAATCCATGTGATGCGTTTCTTCTTGTCAGTTTCTTTTATTTCGTGATTATTGTTCTTTGTTTGTTTACTGTTTTCATAAACAGTTTTGTTTTATGTCATGAAATAAAATTTGTTTGTCTCCTAAATACATTTGAATGATTTTTTTTTTTTTTTTTTTT
>Ga0209489_106068_pt1 | contig 19931 bp, 15 predicted proteins | sample SiratrowhiteBW_FD_187527 | JGI IMG/M metagenome (GOLD analysis project Ga0209489, IMG submission 187527) | Root nodule microbial communities of legume samples collected from California, USA - Siratro white BW (SPAdes) (version 2) | ecosystem: Host-associated > Plants > Roots > Nodule | place...
TCACCCTCAATTTCTCTAAAGGTCTTTCTTTACATAATATTCTTATTCCTTTCAGACCTTCACCACATCATATACTTACCTTATCATATTTACTTTCAGGTTCTAGTCAGATCATTGCTCAATATTACCAGCTAGTTCGTCTTGGCCAAGAGGTGAGCTTGTATAGTTCAATATTTCAATTATATTTTCTATTAGAACTTGGATATATATATATACTTATCTCTCTTATTGAATTTACCAGGGTTATCGGAGCATAATGGAGAACTGCAGAGAAAACGCAATGGTGGTGAAGGAAAATTTGGAGAAAAGTGGACGCTTTAACATACTTTCAAAGGACAATGGTGTTCCTGTGGTGGCATTTTCTCTGAAAGACCGAAGCCAGTACGATGAGTACAAGATATCAGAGATGCTGCGACGCCACGGTTGGATCGTGCCAGCTTATCCAATGCCACCAGCTGCACAACACATCAATGTGCTTCGTGTGGTGATAAGGGCTGAGTTTTCACGCACCCTTGCTCAACGCCTAGTTTCTGACATATACAATGTGCTGCATGAACTTGAAAAACCACATCCTCCCAAAGTGATCAACAACGTTACGGAAGAGAAGAAGGATTTGGTTGAAAGCGGGGTTAAGAAAACTGCATTGGACGCACATAGGGAAATCATTGCTCAAGAATCCAACAAGCGTCAGAAAATCATGGCTGCGTAGCTAGGGAACTCCGCCTCACCATGCCAGTTAAATAAGGAGCCTTCACTATTTGTTTGTTCTAACTCCATCCAAATTACCCCTTAACTATAGTTGATTCATTCTTTTCTCAAAGTTATGTCATTTGGCTTACTACCCCATTAGTTTATTTTCCTACAAATTGATGTCAATTGAGATACCTAATTCACATTAATGTATTTGTTTTAAAGATTCCACCACATTTAGCAGTACCAAAGCTTCCACTAAAGGCTTGAACTTCCTAATTGTTGTACTAGAGAATTGATGAAGTTAACTTTCATCCACATCTGGAAGAACTCCAATTAGTGCATTTTATCATGCACTATATATCTTATCGTTCTTTATAAGCTGTTGTTTAAATCTAAAAATAATTACCAACTTTTATCTTATCATTTTTTATAAGCTTAGTTCTCACTTTGGTCCATATATTTTAGAAAATCCACAATTTTTGTTCTTAAATTATCTATAATTTTCTTTTCAAAATTTTACTTCCTTCATTTTTCATTATCTATAATTTTGGTTCTTAAATTTATTTTTATTTAATTTTGACCCCTTAATTATAATTATCCGTATAAATTTTTCTTAATAAAAAAGATATTGTTATAAAAAACTAAAAATAATATGATTAATATTAATAGAAAAATAATTTCATTAATATTAACCAGGAAATCTTGATTAATATTGAAAAAACAAACTTCGAGAAACTTTTACTTACATCAGTAAAAATTAATCTCAAAACAGACCTACATTAAAAAAAAATAGTCAAAAATAGACAGCATAAATCAATTTTATAACGTCAATCTAAAAATGATCGTGACTAACTCAAATTAGAAAAAAAATCTTAATTGACATTAATGACAAAAAAAATGATGTAAAGTTGATAATGCCCCGATTTCAATCTAGCCGGTGACATATAGGTCGAGTTAAGAAAATAATAGGAAATAAAGAGACAAATTTGTGACAGGGCGAGAGTATGATGAATTTCAAACTCTTATTTTAGGTAGAATTATAAATTCTCTAATTTTAAAGAATTAAATTACTTTTTCCAATTTTTAAAATTTTAATTTCTTTTAAAACTCATTTTTCAAATAATATATTTTGTCATTAAACATTTCAAATTCTTCATAAAAATAGTTACCTTCTAAAGTTTCTCCATCTAAACACATAGTATTTAATAAAATGACAAACACATCTTAAAACCCACTTCCCTTGTATTTTTAATAAAATAATGCTCATCTCACTTATGTTTTTAATAATTGATAATTACCTATATTATTTATATAATAATAAGATATTGACTAAACTTTTTTTTTTCAAAAAATTGTTAGTATGAGTTGTATATACCATAATTATTACAATATATTCTAGAATAGGAATATTTGATTTCTCACAAAATTGAAATATACTTTCTATTATATATAACTTTATCAGAAACCCTAAACCTTAAGAAAAACCCTAGACCTTAAAGCATGTACAATGTAGAAAATGAAGTATATTAATTATACTATTGTTTGACATGGTAATATAGTAGGTATGATATTGTATAATGTCGAATTGAATCAAATATGATATTTCAAAACTTGTATTTAAAAATATGTGACGATTAATTCAGTAAAATTTTATTAAGTTTCCATATTGTCTGATTATTCTAAATTGTCTAATAGTTCAAGATCATTTGATGGTTCAAGTGTTTTGTCTTGATCAATGTGTTTTCCTTCATTAGTGTGTTTGTCTTTGAGATATGGTGGTATCAAACAAACAACCTTACATCAGACCTTAACCTCATCATTGTCTTTATCATCTGAAGAGTCTGTCTAAGTGATAGTATAGGTGTGATTTACAGAAATTAGTAATGGTAGTTATGTTATATAAAGAGGACCTTGTAATAACAATTGTAGTTAACTATGGTTTGTAAGTTCAAGTGTATAATAGAAAACTACTAGTTGAGCGGCAAGAGTTCACTGAGAGAGAAACTTCATGTTGCAATCTTTGTTTTGATAGCAAATTGTGTCATGAACATAAATTGAAGTTCATTAACACTTTAGTTAAACTATGTTATTATGTGCGTGATTAATATTTCTTGTTCCTTCCTTCGTTTACCTTTTAACAAATTCTTTTACTCCTATTGTTTTATCGTTTGTGTGATAAATGATTTGTAATGAGTTTGCTTAAGCCATTCCATAACAAACTAGTACGGTAAACAAGGAATTTGATCTTCATGACTTTCACAAAGTGTGGGGTTGGAAAATTCATTAAGATGAATGATTTCGGATTGTGTCGGTTAAATATGTGTGTTCTTCTAGTTCAATAGGAATTCTTTGAAACTTTGAAAATGAGAATCCAAGCTTGATGTAACCATCATGAAGAAGGACAAGAGAATGTTGATGAAGAAGGTACACAATGTGATTTTTTTTACTCTTAGTGACAAGGTGTTGAGGCAAGTATCGAAGGAAAAATGGTCAAAGCTTGAGAGCTTGTACGTGATGAAGTCTCTAGTAAACTATTTGTATGTAAAGCAAGCGTTTTACTCATATATGATAAGTATTGAAAAGGCAATTGGCAAACAACTTAATGAATTCAATAAGTTGATTCTTGATTTGAAGAATATTGACATTTAGATTGACGATGAGGATTGGGCATTTTTGTTATGTTCTTTGCCTAAGATGCATGGTCATTTTAAGAAAACCATGTTGAATGGAAGAGAGACTCTCTCTCTTGAGGAGATTTAAGTTACACTAGGCTCAAAAGAGTTGAATTTGAAATTCGGCATAAAGATGTCCAATGTTGGAAATGGCCTTGTAACAAGGTGAAGTTCATCTACTAGGAATAAAGAAGGAGTTAGAAGGCTTGTCTATAAGGGATAATGAAGATAGAAAGAGTTACATATTCATGTTCTTAAATTCTTATTCAAGTATTGTTCTTAATTATTTTTGTGATGTTGTGTACGAAATTATTGATGTTTGTTAAATGCTAACGATTAACCTATTCTTGATGAATTATTCACGTACATGTTTATTCATGTTAAAGAGTAAAAAAAACTTTTTGTGATCAACTTTTATTGACACCAAAGGTATATTTTTTGATTGATTAACCTTAAAAACAAGTTATGAAGTGATTGTAAGTTTGTTCAATATATATTTCTTAATATATATTTTTTAATAGTAAATTAACCTTAAAACCAAGTTATGAAATGATGGTATGATTATTCAACATCATTTTCCAAACCATAAATGCTTATTTTTATAGAAAATTTTCAAAGTTTATTAAGAAATATATCTATTCAAATTAAATAATACAAGATAAAATATTTAATTCCGATATTTGTCAACACTGCTATTACACATGTTTTCTCAAATGCTAATGGTTAACTTATTTTAATGAATTATTCATATTCGTGTTCATTAGTCCAAAAAAAAATTTTGTAATAAACTTTTAAACGAAACTAAATATATATTTTCTCATAATTATTAATCTTAAAGGCAAGTAATTGTAAGATTGTTCAACATCAGTTTCCATGCCATAAATATTTATTTTTATATAATTTCAAAACTTATTAAAAATATTTTTATTCAAATTAAATAATATAAGATAAAGTGTGTAATTCCATCTATCTGACAAAACAATTTAAATGTTAAACCTATTCTTTAATTATTTGTATTAAAGAGTCTTAAAATATTTTTATTCAAATTAAATAATATAAAATATATTATATAATTTTATTTATATCCACACTACAAGAAAAAAGTTATTTAGAGACTAATTTTTAGCTACCAAATGAAATGGATGCTAATTATGACAAAAATAGTTACTAAATTAGATTTTAATTGTTAAATAACTACAAAATAGAAGTAATGATTGAATTTAATAACCAATTAAGTCAAAATAATTGGTATCTATATTTAGCTACCAAGGTTTTATTGACCAATACCATTAGTCTCTAACTTAATTAAATATTAATTTAGAATCTAATAGCATAGGTCATTAAAAACTTGGTAGCTAATGTTAGATATCAATTATCTTAACCTAATTGGTCACTAAATTCAATAATTACTTCTATTTTGTAGTTATTCAGCAATCAAAATTTAATTTGGTGACTATTTTGATTATAATTAACAACCATTTCATTTGATTACTAAAAATTAGTCTCTAAATAACTATTTTCTTATAGTGCCAAAACACTCTTGCTACCCATACCCTTACCTATTAATAAATTAGACATGTTTGTTAGATTTTAACATGCTATCTTAATCATGATGAATTATTCATATTTTCATTAATGTTAAAGAGTCCAAAGAATCTCCTAAACATTTCATATTTAAGAGGCTACTATCCATAATCTTCTTCCTGATGAATTATTCATATTCATTAATGTTTTATATTTTCACAATAACATCACATATTTAAGAGACTACCGATAATCTTAATCATGATGAATTATTCATATTCATTAATGTTAAAGAATCCAAAAAATTTTGTAATCATTTATATTTTCACAATCTTCTAAACATTTTATATTTAAGAGACTAATATCCATAATTTTAATTATGATGAATTATTCATATTCATTAATGTTAAAAGAGTCCAAAGAGTTGTGTAATCATTTATATTTTTACAATCTTCTAAACATTTCATATTTAAGAGACTGCTATCCATATCTATAACTGATATATTTATATTTAACTTCTTTCATTTTTTTTATTAAATTAATTTTATAAAAAAATATAAATTCTAGCATGTTTGATCTAAGAATCTAAACTAAACATTCCTATATTTATACTTGAATACTGGATTTTTTACCCATTCATGTATAATTTTTTACAAAACTTTCAAAATAAGTATTTTTATTTTAATTTTTATTATAGATAAATTATTTTAAGTTGATATAATTTTATTATGAAAAAATTATGTTATTATAACATAATTTAATTTAATTCAAAATAAAATTATATTATTATGACACGATTAAGATTTTAATGTAAAACGTGAAATCATATTAATATAATACAATTTAAGTTATTATGAAATTATATAATTTTAATGTAAAACGTAAAATCATATTGATATGATATAATTTCGGTTATTATGAATTATTCTAAAATTATAGTAATATCACATAATTTCAATTTAATTTTATTACATGTGTGATGATAGCACAATTTTATTATTTTTTTAATAACACAATCGTGACAACTTTACATAATTTATACATAATAAAAATATTTGTTTTTTTCACCTATCCTGATAATTTAAAAGAAAATAAAATAAAACCTCTGAACACTGCCCCTACCTGTGAGCATCCTTAAAAACCCTTAACAAGCATAGTTGACATTCCGTGTTTCTTAGCTTAGAGAAACCACTCTGGTCTTACCCTTCCCTTCCTCTGTCATAGCAAGCACGAACCTTCTGCCCCATGCATATTGTCCACGTCAGCCTCCATTTATGCCCGACTTCAATAGCAATAGTAGTTCGGTAAAACATTGGTTTGCTAAATATTTATGTTGTTTACAGCAGCATCAATCTACTACCCTAGATATGTTACTATCATGCAGATGAACTCATAAAGTTCCACCAAACTAAAGTTTGAATTCAGAATATAAAATTAATGACTGATTCTCTCAGGTGTCAAAATTAAAAGTTTCTGTAAGCTCACACATCTCCATATAAAATTTACTATTCAAAAAATCTAATTTCATTATATTTTAATCTTATTTAATATATTAAAGTTATGAAACAGAAATGAACTACTAAACACTAAACCATATTTGACAATAACTAAAACATGAAATATAAAGATTAAGTTTGAGAAAACTTTTTAATAAAAAAAATATAATTTAAAAAGAAAATAAAATTGACTTTTTCAAAAGTTAAAACAAATTATATAAAATTTCTATAAATTTTTTTAATATTTGTTAATATTAACTTTCATTTAAATTAGTGTTAAGTGAAGAACTTAGTTTTATATTACTTCTATATTTTTATTTTTATTTTTTTGAGAAAACTTGTTTAAATATATCCTAATTGATTGAAAAGATTAATCTAGAATTGCTCGTATTTGCACGTTTATATGTATCAACATGATAAAATAAAACACACAAAATAATACTAAAGACAAGGTGGTACAATAAACATGTTGGTTTTTGTTTTATCTACACTAAAGAAAAGACTAGTGAAAACTTATACGACTTGTATGCTAGTGTTTGACATTTTTAAAAATAATCTAAATCATTATTAAATACTGTAATTAAAATTATAAACTAGATAATTTTTCACATTTTTAAATTCTTAATTAAAAATTACAAAAGAAAGAAACTCACATTTAAAATTTTTTAAAAGTATTTTAAGTCAGGTGTACAGATTTTTTGGAAAAATATTGTGTAAACTAAATGAGAGAATGTCATTATGATATTTAAATTTTTAATATTATAGGATTATATGTTATTTTAAATATTTAATATTAGTTGTTATTATTAAGAGATACATAATTCAAATATTATGATTATTTAAGTTTGAATTTAATTTCTGAAATTTTAATTTTCACATATTATAAATAAAGTACGTATATTTTTATACATTTTTATGATGAGACTATAAAAGCTAGCTTATCACTATATTTTACCTCTATTGGTAAAATGAATGATTAAAGCATAAACCTTACATTTCAAATATTAAATAGTTGTTTTCCCACAAATCAATTTTGGTGTTATTAAAGCATAATGAATTCATTATGAGATGTTGGTATGAAGTATTTTATTTTATTAATATAGAAAATATTTGAAAAAGTTGGCCAGAAGATACAAACTATGTGCTGCACAATAAATAGGCGAGGTGTCCTAGAAACAAAAAATAAATACTAGCAGCAGAAACACGGTGAAAACTAGTTACTAACAGCACATTAATAACTCATCTGATTTCCCTAGAAAATAGAAAATAAAAGAAAAATTACAAAAGTCTATAATTATGCATCCTTTTCCATAGCCTTCTGCCATGCAAAGAAAATTTGCAACCTATAAATACCACAACCTCCTTCTTCATCTACACACTTCAAAAACAAGCTATTTCATTGTAGTATTTCATTGTAGTACCAACTATTCTCTCAACAACATTATAACACAATGGATTTTTCAAAAAACTCGTATGAGTCTGACATCTTTTTTCATTCTAACCTCGCTTCTCGCTTTGACAGAAACTCTCTTCCCTTGTATGTATATGTTTTCCTTTCTCATTATGCATGCCTACTCCTTTTGTTATATAATCACTCTTTAGTTTGATTTTCTTTCTCCAAAGGTAATTTAATGAAAGTTGTTTTGGTCATATTTGCAGGTTTTCCATGCCTGAGGACTCCATGCCGAAGGAGGCTGCTTACCAGAACATACACGATGAGTTGCAGTTTGATGCTATTCCAAAGTTCAACTTGGCTTCCTTTGTCACCACTTCCATGGAGGAAGAGTGTAACAAGCTCATCATGGAATCCATCAACAAGAACTATGTAGACATGGATGAATATCCTATCACCACTGACCTTCACGTAATGATTTTTTTATGTTCTTTATAGATGAGATAATTTTACTTTTGGTGATTGAGGCTCTCACTAAATTTTTGAAAACAGAATCGGTGTGTGAACATGATAGCCCGATTGTTCCATGCGGAGGTTGGAGAAAATGAGAATGCGGTTGGAGTAGGAACTGTGGGATCATCTGAGGCCATAATGCTGGCAGGGCTTGCATTCAAGAAGTGGCAGAACAAGCGTAAGGCAGAAGGCAAGCCTTATGATAAGCCTAATTTGGTTACTGGTTCCAATGTGCAAGTATGTTGGGAGAAATTTGCCAGGTACTTTGAGGTGGAGTTGAGAGAAGTGGAGGTGAGAGAAGGGTACTATGTGATGGATCCTGCCAAAGCCGTTGAGCTGGTTGATGAGAACACTATTTGTGTTGCTGCAATCTTGGGTTCAACCTACAATGGAGAGTTTGAAGATGTCAAGCTCTTGAATGACTTGCTGCTACAGAAGAATAAGCAAACTGGGTAAGTAATGTTCCACTATGTAACGCTCCTTTCCAACTAAAGTGTTACTAATTTGGTAAAGTTGTGATATTACAGATGGGATACTCCTATTCATGTGGATGCTGCAAGTGGTGGATTCATTGCTCCTTTCCTTTATCCAGAGCTGGAGTGGGATTTCAGACTGGAATTGGTGAAGAGCATAAATGTTAGTGGACACAAGTATGGGCTTGTTTATGCTGGTATTGGTTGGGTCATTTGGAGGACCAAGGACGACTTGCCCCAAGACCTTGTCTTCCATATTAATTACCTTGGAGCTGACCAACCCACCTTCACTCTCAATTTCTCTAAAGGTCTTTCTTTACATACTATGTCTACTCCTTCCAAACCTTCATCACACCATATACTTACCTTTTCATATTCACTTGCAGGTTCTAGTCAGATCATTGCTCAATATTACCAGCTCATTCGTCTTGGCCAAGAGGTGAGCTCCTATAGTTCAATATTTCAATTATATTTTCTCTTAGAACTTGGATATATATACTTACCTCTCTTGTTGAATTTACTAGGGTTATCGGAGCATAATGGAGACCTGCAGAGAAAACGCAATGGTGCTAAAGGAAAATTTGGAGAAGAGTGGACGCTTTAACATACTCTCAAAAGACAATGGTGTTCCTGTGGTGGCATTTTCTCTGAAAGACCGAAGCCAGTACGATGAGTACAAGATATCAGAGATGCTAAGACGCCACGGTTGGATCGTGCCAGCTTATCCAATGCCACCAGCTGCACAACACATCAATGTGCTCCGTGTGGTGATAAGGGCTGAGTTTTCACGCACCCTTGCTCAACGCCTTGTGTTTGACATACGCAATGTGTTGCATGAGCTTGAAAAGATGCATCCCCCCATAATAGCCAATAACATTATGGAAGAGAACAAGATCTTAGTGAAGAGTGAAGTGAAGAAAACTGCAATGGATCCACACAAGGAAGTCATTGTTCAAGAATCCACCAAGCGTAAGAAAATCATGGCTGCCTGATTAGGGAGCTCTATCTAACTATGCCAACTAAAAAGGAGTCGTCCCTCATCCCATTCAAAATCCTCCTTTAACTATATTTATTTCCTTTCCAAAAATTTTGCTCATATCATTGTTAGTTTGTTTTGGTATGATTCCAGTCAATTGAGATATGTAATTCACTCTATGTATTTTTTATATTATTCCACTCATTAATCTTGTTATGAAAGATGAATTGTTATTGCCAATGTGAGATCGGGTTTAAAAAGGTACTCAAAAGAGAAAACGATAAGAAAATAAAATAAATTGCCTTATTGGCATTAATTGTTTTTTATAACTAATGTGAGAGTTAAAAAAATTATATACCGTTACATAAAACACTCCATAAAAAAAAAAAAAAAAAACATGGAACCAACTAAACTCATGCTAAAAAAACATACAAAACAAAAACAAGAAAAAGATAAGAGAGACATTAGAAAAGCGATCACCAATTTGTAAGATTAGAATGACCAAATTAATTAAATAAAACTGTAATTAATAGATTATTTAAAATTTTAATATAAGATAAATTGAATTTATAGGTTATTTAAAATTTTATGAAAAAAATACTTTTTATAAGATTACATTTTATATTTTAGTATCTTTTATTTTTTATTTTTTAGTATCTTTTAATTCTTTTACTGTATAGTTTTCACTATCTTTTCCTGTGTATATAGTAAAAAGAACATTTTCACTCCCCCTCTCTTTTATGATAGGGAAATTAAGGGTTTCTGTGAATTTTGTAGTTTTTTTGAATTTTAAAAATATAACTTTTATCTTTCATTATATAATTGACTAAAAGATTAATTAAGATTAATAAAGTAAAAGATAGAATATAAATAATTAAATTAGTTAATTTGAATCAATTCATAGATAATTAATGTATATATTATTTGAATATTATTATTATTATTAACAATAACATGGAAGGGGGATTTAAATACTAAAAAAAATCAATTATTATATTAGATAAAATTTTGAAACTCATTCATTCTCGCCACAACCACCAACCTTGATCAAGCCACCCAAGCCCTCGACCACTCTTCTCACACCTTTCCAAATTCTCAGTTCTTCATTGTTATTTTACTCACCGTTACCTTCTTTCTCTATTACACTCTTAGGATTATTTTTTTTCTTTTAGAAAAAAAAATTATTGTAGTTTTACAGTGCAAGATATTATAAAATAAGATTAATTTTATATAAAAATATTTTATCAATAACTATATAAAAACACACCAAAAATATCTTCTATCATAAACAAAGAGAATTTAAGATGAGAGTAAATTCACACAAAATGATATAGTAGCACGAGAAGAGACCATCAATTAGTAAGATTAAAAGGATCCAATAAGATTAAGAAAGCAGTAATTATTTAAAATTTTAATACAAAATAACTTAAATTTGTAGATTATTAAAACTTTATAAAAAAAACTTTTTACACGGTTACCTTTTATTTTTAACTATATTTTACTTCATATATATGCTAAACAGAAAATTTTCACTTTCCCTCTTTCTTGTATGGAGGGGAAAATAAGGGTTTGTGCAGACGTTGTAGATTGTTTTGAAATTTTTCAAAACATATAACTTTAATCTTTCATCATATAACTTAATAAGAATCTAATACAGTTGCATAAAATAAAAAAGAATTTGTTTCTATAAGAATATATCGCTATAATACTATGCATTTTAATTAAGCAATAATAATAATAATTAAATAAAAAGCAATTGATAAAATTAATTCTTAAAATTATGTCGTTATATTAGTCTTTAACACTAAAATCACTACAAGATAATCTATCCATATATAATTACTATACATATTAGTTTTGTTAGAGAAACTTTAAAATCATATTTAAATTATTATTATAATTAATAATAATAGTATTAATAATATGATTAATAAGAAGAATATTAATAATAATCTTCAACTATTTTTTTTATTCAGATACGCAGGCCGAATCAAATAAAACAAGTCACAACACGTGAAAGAAAAATACATCCACTAGATTATTGACCTAATATTAATAATTGAAAAACCAAGATAAGCAAATACAGTAAAAGAAAAATATGAATATAACTAAAACAAAGGGACAAAATAGAATGTAGTAAAATAAGAGATCATTTTTATTAAACCTCAAAAAATAACATACAGTTCCTAAATTAAGATTAATATTAATATTTGTAGTTTTACAAACTACAAATATGTACAACATTTCATTTGTTTAATAAACACAGAAAAATGTCTCAATCAACTGCTAGGTCTTTGTTGTCTTCGAAAATTGGATCTCTATGTGGTGATTCAGATTGTGATGCAAGCTATTCTGCATGCTTCTTCACATCCCTGAAATTGGAGAATGATATATACAAAAGAATAAATATTGATGCAAAATTTAGAGAGAAAAAGAGTGTAGATTATGAGATGTAAAAGTAACTGACATGCAACGAGGAATGTGACATGCTGAGTCTGTACAATTCCTTGAGTGTAAAGTTATTCCTTGCCAAACCTTCTTACAATTTTGGCATCCTCCAGAAACTCCAACAGTACAGCTACTGGCATGAGCAAACAACTTCTTGATTTTAAGGCAGTAGGGGTAAGTGCATGGTTGAGCTTGAGTTGAATGACACTGGGATGCGTGCTTCATAACATCCAGCAGTTCTTGCAACTGCATGGTAAGGCTAGCTCAGCAAGCATGCATGCATGCATATTATATCATAAGAACGGAAAATAAAACTAAAGTTCATACCATTACTGTGTTCTGCTTTGACTCTTGACTTCCTAAAGGAGATTTTGTTGTTGAACAAGCTTCACTCAACGTGTGTGCATGGCATTTAGCACCTCTTGCGGTATGGCATGCAGAGCAGACAGTGAAGTCAGGGCAATTCTCACATTTCCAGTAACACTGGCTAACAATGCGTTTACAGCAAACGCGACAAATTGTTCCAACAGTCGTTTGAGTAGGGTTGCTCAAAGAATGGAGGATCATCATTGAGGAAAACTTGGCTCGACGGAGTGAATCAAACTGAAGCCTATTCCTTTGGCAAAAGCTAAGAAACTTATATCTGGAGTCAAATAATTCATTAAAGATGATATCTTTCTCCTTAGTTGTATCACAAGGGATGTGTCCCACAAGGACCTGGAAGTAGAGGCACACAATTCAAATATGTATGGTGTTTCAAAAACTCACCAAGGGTTGATGAGAAAATCCTATGAACTTAAAGGTTTGGAAGGAAGTACCTGAAAAAGTTTGTGACTCTCGCCTTTGACAGAAGTGTGTGAATCAAAGGTGTGACATCTGAAATATCATATGAAAGGCAAATTAAGTAAGCCACTTTTGTTTCTTGTCTTGATATCAAATATAAAGCAGAAAGCTTAGCAGTAGTATGTAACATAAAATATACTAGGGCTGAAAGGGGAAAAGTAGTTCAAATACTTGGTTTTTAAGGTATCCTCTCCTTTCACACTCCTGAAATATCTTGCACTCCTTGCAAAACCATCGCTTTCCACACTCTATCGCTTTATGGCAGTGGATGCAAACATACTGAAGTTGAACTACCATAAAATCTTCCTTGAAAGGTGATATGGTTTCTCCCAGCTGTGTATAGGGTGGTAAAAAGCAAAAGAAGAAAGATCAAGTAACAGCTAATAAATATGGAACAACATTTCATTCAAACATGTACAAAAGCATATATATCGCAGGATTACACTACACTAAGGAAACTGTGAAGAGCTAATATAATAAATAGACGAGGGTTAGAAACATACTTTCTGCATCACCAGAATGTCTTTGGCAGTTCTTTTTGAAAGATTTACATATCCCATCGACTTTAAAGATCTATTTGGTATTAATTTCAACATCTTACTACGGTCTCCTCCGGTAGATTGTTCAATCTTTCTGGCTTCATCCATTGCAGCGCCAGACCAAAAGTCCCCGTCAAAGTAAGGCAAACGAGCAGCCGTTACCTTGGATTCACGTTTTCCCGTAGGAAGAAAGAAATAATCATATATGTTAGATAAACCAACAACAATATCTTCTTCAGCAGCCTTTGTTATTGCTGAATGATACCTGCATGAATCAAACAAACAACATGTATCTATACATTACTCAATTGTTACATACAAGTGCTAATTTTTTGAACGATGATGAAATTAATAAAAGAATCATATAACACCACTGCAATAGCACAACACCTACATGTAAAGTAAACACACATAACGAGAAAGAAAGACATACCAATGTCGTAGTTGATCTTTCTTCGGAGTTTTTTGAGATTTAGGATGACAATAGAATATGAAATCGTCTCCCTTTGTAGGTGGACAGGACCATATATAACAAGTTGTAAACCCTCGTTTCTTGCAAAAATCAAGATATCCAATCTGAGAACAGAAAAAGCACATGAATGGAAGAAATTGGTTGCTGTTACTGCTTACCATGTCAATTAATTGGTATAACAAAAGATGTTTCCTTACAAAAATACAAAGCACATAATTGGAAACTAAATTTTGAAAACACGTACCAATATCTCGTGGTAGACGAAGGTGCGGAGAGATTCTGTAGCCGATATCTTCATTTCCGGCCTAAAATACTTAACAGAATCGAGATATGAAATGTATACAGAACGCTTATTTGGATAGTCGCATTCTGAGCCAAACTCTTGAGTATACATTGCAAATAGACATACATCCATTCCATCAATATGTTGAAACAAAAGAATAACCTGAAACAGAAGTAAATATCGTTACTACAAACAGTTTAATTAGAAATAAATATATTTATTGATTAATCACTTTACTTACTTTTGATGAGCAAGACAACTCTGTGAGATAATTATCCTTATCAAAGATGTCGAGAAATTCATTCTTCACTTCAATTTGTTTATCAATAGATAATACAACTCTAACAAAAAAATTGTCTTTCACAAAACCCTAGCAATTTGAGTCACAGGAGTCAAATCAGAAAAGATAAACTTTTTAATTTAATATGTAAGAGGGTTAAACAAAGTGTACCCATGCATGCTCAAACATAGCTAATTAAAATTTTTTACTTCAATAGTCTTACCTTTTTTTCTGGATTTTTATTCTCCTCAACTTTTAACCCAAATTTACTGAGCCTCTTAAAAAGTCTCTCCTCTATGTGGTCACTAAGTACGGTTTTTGGCAAGTCTTTAGCCATAAGAGGTACATGCACATAATTTCTATTTTCATTTAGGCAACATAAAAGGCATATATAATCAGCACTGTTATCCAAATCACTTGTATGGTTATACAGTGCACATATTTGATGTTGCCACCTTTTGCATTTACTACATTCAACCTACTGGAGAAAACAAAACAACAGTAATCATATGTGAGTTTCAAATTTTCATAAAAATAAAGTATAGTATAAAAACATTATTAAACTTACTGCTTCTTCACATTCTCTATTATTTTTTATTTTGTGAAGATCTGTCTTGGAAATAGTTATCCCATTGAATGTGATGTTCACACCTTGGGCAGTCTTATAGCATGTAGTGCAAAAGCAATTTTGTGTATCATCTTCTTGTCTTATGTGGTAATAATATGCATTATGCCTGATGTTGATGCCGCAACAAAAGCAATAAATTGGTTGGGGGCATAGTGTTTCCATTGAACATAATTGACATTTGTAAGCATCACTTTTTGATTCTCCCTACATCATATCCTGTTAAGAGAAAGGGTCAACTTGTATATGTTCAACAAATTCAAAAAATAAACTTGTCAACTATTGAACAAAGAAGTCATGGAAAAGAAAGAAGACAAATCTTAATAGAATATTTGAGAGAAAAAAAAATATCATACAATAAAGATATCTAAGCAAAGGATACACGTAATATTATTGAAACAAATCAAGGTAACGGAAAAAAAAGTAAGAGATGTTATAATGACCTTTTTGAGGCTTATAATGTGTTCTTCTATTTGACTTCTTGTTAAAGAATTACTTGAGGAAACAGTATTAACAGTTGAATTTGTCCTCTTTTCTTTTTCTTGAGAATTTAGTTCAATGACTTTCTTTGTAACATTGAAGTCATCTTGGTTGAATTCTCTTTTTCCTTGTTTTTCCTTTGCATTTGAAGCCATGGATTCTTTGCAATCAGTTTCAGTTTCCATATTGCAATCAGATTCCGTGATAGCATCCACTAGTTGTTGTTGTTGACTTTCACATCATGTTTTTTCCTTGGTCCCTCTGAATTTGACATGTTATGAGCTTTCGTACCTTCGTATATAATTGTTTCGCTCTCAATAGGTTGACCAAATGTAACATCCATTAAATCATTTTTTATCTCACTGTTGCTTTCAGAAACAAAAGCTAGGTTTGTAATCTGTTCCAGCTTGCACTCCGTTGCAGACCCAACCTTTCTTCTTTTGGTCAGTGGTAGCATGAATTCAGTAGGGCAATCATTTTTTCTTTTAACCGAGCTCAATCTATTAAACTCTAAGTGATCCTTAGAAATACCAACTTCTTTCCACGGTTCACATATATAACAATCATCATTTGTATAAGTTTCAAAAGGTTTGTGATTCTGTTGAAAATCTTGCTTCTGGTATTCGTCTTGCCTTATATTTCTAGGGTTGCTGGAGCCCGGAAAATGATCGAATACTTCTGAAAATTCAAGCCATACATTATATATTAAATTAATAGTTTTAGAAAAGGTAAAACAAAAAACAAAACATGGTACCGGTAATAAAATCTGAAGTACAAACCAAATGACTTGGAACTTGATTCCGAATTGCTTCTCGCAACAGATGCAGCAGGAAACATAGAAAGCACATTCAAATCAGTGTATTTCGGGATCGAGGACAACCCTTCTTTCGGGAAGTCATATGTATTATCTACAGCAACTGCACAAAAGTCAGTTGCATTAATGCAAGGATGAACGACTCTCTGTAAAGCATTTCCTTGTACACTTATATTAGACCAAGAATGCAATGAGTCAGAAGAGGACAACATCTTAGATGTGCCAGTAATACAGTTGTTTACTTGACAACTTTTATTTGCACGCAACTCACTGACTTTTGTCTTTAATCGCTGCAGCAATGTCTGCCTATTCATATACTCTTCCTGCTATGCCAAACATGTAAGAAGAAAATTCATGAATAAATCCCCGAAGCATAGATAGTTTCATGCTTAGATAGTTTCAAAACATACCTGTGAAACAGCATCCATAAATAGCTGGTTTTCCAGAATATTTACAGTATCATATAACGGCCTTTGCTCGAAGTGCATTTTGGATATGAAAAATTTAAAACTATAAGTAAACTTTAGTTAGTCTCAACTTAATGACAACTTTGTGATGAAGCAAATGTTAGCACTAATAACTTCAGTATCTTTATATCTTATAGGGATAAAATTTATAAAGTTCAAGGCATGACATTTCTAATCATATTACGGTAGTTGCTAATTTCAGGATGCTTACGCCAGTCAGAGAACATTCTAACTTGATTACTTATATTATATTGATGACTTGAATCAAAACCTCTTGCAAAGGAAGGTTTGCGACAAATGATGAAGAATATTTTGGTTTATATTTGTTGAGATTCCCAGTATTAGAACCTTTGACATGCATTGTCTTGCTTATTCTGCAAGAATTATAAGTCACTATAAATTGTTAGTGAGTGTTGAAAAATACAATATATGCATTGATATGATATCTTTACTTGAAAGACAAAGAACAGTCAATTTATGACAACCAACCAGACAAAAAAATTGGATTATTAAATGTTAAACTTTTTAAAATTGAAAATGAGTACCTAACACTCTCTAGGAACATAAATTGCTATTAGGGTTTATAAATGAAAATCGTATATTATGATTGCATAGTCATCAAATGCGGAAGATTAGAACACGTAGATGAAAGGAAAAAAATCATTGGTTGGCACCTTATATATCAAAAAATGTCATGCAATAGAATCTAAGAAGCATATATACAACAATTATCTAACATCTATAATAAGAGATATCATAAAGGAAGACTACTTTTATTCTAACAATTTTTACAAATAACTTATCAAAATCAAATTTCTTTTGATTCTTTATTATCAAAAGTCACACCATCACAAAATTATAAAAATAAAACTTTGAACAAAACACATGAATTTTAAACTTAATAAATTGTCACTCCAATCAAGAATACATTTTATTTCATTAAAAGATTTCTCTTCAAAATCAAGAAACATCAAGATTCCGTAAAGAAAAAAAGATTTCTCTTACAAATCAAGATATATAAAGAAACACAACAACAACCAATTTCATATTCATTCCATGTAAAAAGAAGACTTTGTCCATAAAAGAATAAAGAAATAAATAAACGAAGAAAACTAAAACAGAGAAAAATAAATTATATAATAGCAAAACAAAGAAAAAGGACAAAAAAAAATGAAAGTACCTTTAAGATGAGAAGAAGATAAGAGAGTCATTAGAAATCACCAATTTGTAAGATTATAGAATGACCAAATTAATTAAATAAAACTATAATTTATAGATTATTTAAAATTTTAATATAAGATAAATTGAATTTATAGGTTATTTAAAATTTTATTAAAAAAATACTTTTTATAAGATTGCATTTTATATTTTAATATCTTTTATTTTTTATTTTTTATTATCTTTTAATTCTTTTACTGTTTAGTTTTTACTATTATTAACAATAACAATGACATGGAAGGGATTAAAATCTGAATATTATACGTATATAAAAAAAACATCAATTATTATATTGGATAAAATTTTGAGCCTCAATCATTCTCACTACAAGCACCAACCTTGATCAAGCCACCCAAGCCCTCGGCCACTCTTCTCACACCTTTCCTAATTCTCACTTTTTCATTGATCTTTTTAGTCACCGTTACATTCTTTCTCTATCACACTCTTAAGATTATTTTTTTTTCTTTTAGAAAAAAATATTCTTGTAGTTTTGCAATGCAAGATATTGTAAAATAAGATTAATTTTATATAAAAATCATTTACCAATAACTTATCATAATAAAGTTTGTTTCTTCCTTTGTTATCATATCAAATGCTATTATCACAAATTAAAAAATAAACTTTAAACAAAACAATACATGAATTTTAAACACAATAAATCGTTACTACAATAAAGATATATTTATTTCATCATATAAAGAAAATCTCTCTTTAACATCAAGAAACACTAAAACAATAAATATTATATTCATTCTAAAAGCAAGCACAAATTAATCTTAAAATCTAATTGTTGATTTTATTTAATTAATCATAATATTAAAAAAAGAAATCAATTGAAAAAAAATCGAATTTGGGAAAAAGAAAAGTACCAAAAGGATTTTGTATGGAAAAGAATAAAGAATAAAGAAATAAATAAAAAAAGAGAGATAATAAATTATATAACAATAACAAATTGAGAGTAAGAAAAATCTAGAGTGAGAGTCTATATTTCAATTACCTTTAAAGAATGTGTTTGGATTTCAAGATGAATTTGAAAGAGAGGAAAATGATAAATTTAAGATGAAAAAAAGTAGCATGTGAGATTTGAATTAAGAAAAATATGATGACAGTGAAAGAAAATGAAATGAAAGTTTATGAGTAATATGATGAATGTAAATGAAATTTAAATTTTTTTTTAATTGATAAAATTGGAATATTACAATTTTATCCCTATGATTAAAATTAACTTAAAAATAAAATATGATTAATTATTTGTAAAAAATTAATTAATTCTTAATATTATTATTTGGTAAATTTATTTTGATTATTATTTTCAGAATTTATTATTATTATTATTTTATAATTTTATTATTATAATTATTATTTTTTATTACATTATCATTTTATAAATTTATTTTGGTTATTATTTTTTAATATCATTATTATAATTATTATTTATAATTTTAAATATTATTATTTTTTAAATTTTTTATTATTATTATTTAAATTATTAGTTTATCGTTATTATATTTATTTATATTATTATTGTATTATATAATATATAATATTATATTATATATTTATTTTTTATTATTTCTCTTTAAAATCAAGAAACATCAAGATTCCATAAACAAAAAAAAAAAAAAAAAATTTTTTTAAAAAAAAAAAAAAAAAAAAAAAAAAAAAAAAAAAAAATAAAAAATTTAAAAAAAATAATAATAATAATAAAAAAGAAATTTTTTC
>Ga0209489_106070_pt1 | contig 19919 bp, 21 predicted proteins | sample SiratrowhiteBW_FD_187527 | JGI IMG/M metagenome (GOLD analysis project Ga0209489, IMG submission 187527) | Root nodule microbial communities of legume samples collected from California, USA - Siratro white BW (SPAdes) (version 2) | ecosystem: Host-associated > Plants > Roots > Nodule | place...
CACACTGAATTAAAAGATTGAATTAATTTTTCGGTAATCTTGATAAAACTGGTTTAAGTCCTCTGCTGAATATTGATGTGTGCATTGTAACTTGAATTGTGTGTTGATTCTGATTATTCTATTGTAGCTGTTCTTGAAATTTTGATTAACAGATTGTTTCTTTTCAAACATTGAATTACACACAGCATTAACTGGAAATTGACTGCATTGCTGAGAAACTGAATAATCTGTAATGTCACATCAGTTTTAATTCTGAACAAATCTGATTTGAGAATTGTCCTGCAATGTTAAGAATCTGAGTGCTGCTGTGAATTTACAATTCAGTGTGATTGAGAATTTGCTGTGTGCTTATATCTGTCAGTATAACAAATTGATTCATTCGTGCCTTGAATCAATTTATTTCTTTACAGTACTCTATATCTTTAATACCAAGATTCATTAAAGTTTTTCAGATTGCGAAAACTATTTTCAAAGGTTAAAATTGGTTAAAATCTTTCAAAGTTCAATTCACCCCCCTCTTGAACTCAGCCTAAAATGTTTTCAGAGGTGGTGGCTTAGGGTTGAGATGAAGGTGACTTAGGGTTTAGGAATTGCACCCTTTCTATTCACACCCCATTGTTTTCATAGTTACACTCACATTTTTGCATTTAGACATCTTTGCCCTGATCTAGCTTAAAAAAAGCTTTACCCATTAATTTCTTAACAATTTTATTTTGATTTATACAGTACTACCATTTTTTCATATAATAATTCACCTCATTTTCTTTTTGACTTAAATTTTATTTTCTTTTGATTTTATTTTATTTATCTTTAAAAAATATATTAATTAATAATAAATGAATAAATAAATAAAGTTTTTAATGAATTCCTAAATGGTCGTCCGCATCATGGGATTTAATTTGAAAGATTTAAATATCTTTTTAAATTTTTAAATAAAATTTTGAATTCCTAAATGGCCGTGTGCGTCATGGGATTTAATTTAAAAGGATTTAATTTCTTTTGGATTTTTAAATAAAATTTGAATTCTTAAATGGCCGTCCACGTCATTGGATTTAATTTAAGAGATTTAATTTCTTTTGGTTTTAAATAAAATTTGAATTCCTAAATGGTCGTCCGCGTCATGGGATTTAATTTAAAAGATTTTTAATTTTTTTTGGATTATCAAAAAGGTCGTACGCATCTAATATATCTAAAATGAAGTTTTATAAAAATAATAAAAATATTAAAATTTTTAAATAATTAAAAACATCAAACCAACAAATAATCTTATCTAAAGAAGTATGTAACCCTGATTCTCCCCCCTTGGTGGAGATACGTAGGAGCATGGTCAAACTTTGTCGAGCCCTTTTCCCAAAATAAAAAATATTTTTCTTTGTTTTTATTTGTATTTTTGTCGTTTTTTTTTTGGAAAAATAAACATTTTACAAAATCACACTTATTTTACTCGTTTAATTAAAGGTACTGTCTTAGGACTGGCGTGGTGGGGGTGCTAATACCTTCCCCACGCGTAACCGACTTCCGGACCCAAAATCTGATTTTAGCAGACTTGCTTATCCTCTTCTATTTTTTCCACTGTTTTCTATATAAACTATGGTGGCGACTCCTTTTCTTAAATTTTTAAATTATTAATTTTTCTCTATTTGATCACTGTTCCCGTTGTGACCCAGTTGCGACAGATGACGACTCCACTAGGGGTTTGCTTGAGAGTCAAGCCAATTTGAATTAAATAAGTGAATGAGTGTTATATATATATTCTTGTTTGTTCTTGCTTGAATAATTTAACCCTAGGGTAGGCGACATGTTTTATCTGTTATATCTGCTGTATACCTGCTTGGGATTTTTCTGACTGTTTTGCAGGTGGGGGATTGGGTACAGGTTTTCTCTCTTCACACACACATTTTTTATGCATGTATCATGAGTTGGACCCTAAAACCCCGGGTCTGAAAAACTTTAGAAATAGAGGGATTCAGTGATATTGGACGAGATGTACTTCCTACTCTGGTTTTCATGAAAATCCCAATCAGAGTCTGTTCTCTTTATTTGCCTATTCATAAGCTAGTTGTTTATCGACAGCTTTGAATAAGGTTTGGGCTATAGCTCTGGTGACCTTTATACCTCTAGGAAATAGGGAACTTACCTTTGTGAGGATGCATGTAAAGATCTTAGAACCCTTAGGTGTTATGCTACCGATTTGTTTAGGGGTACTAAGGGAGACAATCAAGTACTGCAACCGCTCGCCAACATTTCAGTTATCTATTGAGGGAAGAAGGAATGATGTTGAATAATGGCTGATTATGTGCTATAAATAGAGAATGTGGAACTTGTGGAAATAATCTGTGTTTGTTTTGTTGCATAGCATGCATATTGTAACATATGATCTCATGCATCATTATTTTATTTTAAACAGTGAAGTTGAAAATTGTACTCCAGAACATGGAAGTTAGATATGAATTTGAAGTTGAAAGGAAATCAGAATCTGTCAACATGAAGAGGAAGTTGAGGATCGGAACAATAGAAAATAATTTGTCAAGTCTCCGAGAGTTGGGGAGGAAGCTTAAAGCTATACATAGAGGAGTTTTCAGAAAGAAGTATGGAAATCTGTTGGGGTTGTTAGAATTGGAGGTTTAAATACCTGTCATCACTGCACTTGCTCATTATTATGATTCATTATTGAGATGCTTCACATTCCAAGACTTTCAGTTGGTGCCTACTATTGAGGAGTACGAGCAGATCCTGGACATATCTTTGAATGGTAAAGTTCCTTACATGCACTTGGAGCAACATGCTTCTATTTTGACACTATCATCCATCACTAAAATATCTTAGGATGAGTTGAGTGACCGACTGACTGCTATAAGTGGTACCAAAGGGTTTTCCCAATGATTCTTGGAGGCATATCTTCTTCAGCTGAGTGTAAAGGGAGATTGGGAAACTTTCATGGACGTTCTAGCTCTTACACTATATGGAGTGATGGTGTTTCCTAATGTTGTTCATTATGTTGATTATGCTGCAGTAGATATCTTTGTTGCTGTTAAAACAAGATCCGAAAATCCAGTTACGACAATTTTGGTTGACACTTACTTAGCTCTGGATTTGTGTCATGAGAGAAATATGAGAAAACTACCTTGTTGTGTGCCTGCTCTGTATATTTGGATGATGGCTCACATTGGTGATAACGTGATAGGGATTAGGTGCCCGATAGAGCTGGTGATTCGGAGGAAACTGGAGACGAAAAGTGGTAAAGAATGAGGTCAATATTTTGCCAGTCTGAATCAAAAGAAAATATTATGGCAACCATCTTGGCAACAAAGAACGAGTCTCATCTATAGCAATGCTAATTTTCCTAATGTGCCTCTCATAGGGACCAAAGGATGCATTAACTATAATCCAATCTTTGCTTAAAGACAGTTTGGATATCCGATCCGGGAAGCACCTACACCTGCTGCTTTAATTACACTTGTGTGTTACTACAAGGATGGATCTGTCACTAAAACGTTGGGCCAAATTCGTAGTGCCTAGAAGGATATATTCTGTGCGGAAAGAGATAGGAGGCCATGGGTAATAAGCAAAGAAATCCCATATCAGTAATGAATGGCAGATAGAGTAGAGGAGGTCAAATTTCCTTTTAAGCTAATTTCTCATAACCCTGTGGAAAATCTATGCCTGATGTTGATTGCGATGAAGTGAAGAAATTAAAGGAAGAAGTTGAAAGACTGAAGAGAAAGAATACCGCATTGAGTCATGATTTGCAAAGCCTTTGACAGAACTATACCAATGTCAAGGTAGAGTGTGAAGAAAAGACAAAGATGAATGAGAGATTAGTAAAAAAATGGAAGGTGGATGAAAATTATATCGTGAATATAACACAAGATCTTATCGCTGTCAAAGCTGAGTTAGCCTCTAGAGTCAGAGAATGGGACAGGACTTTGCATTCTGAGCGCCAATGGAAGAAATCTTATGGTGAAGTCAAACAGGATAGGCAGAAGGTGTTAAAAGAGCTATATGATCTTCAAGTCTGATTTAACAGCACCAAATCACAAATGAAAGAAATAATGTCAGAATATGAAGAAAGGATGAAGGATGAGCAATGGCATCGAATAGAGACAGAAGAGAAGCACGAGATTATAGTGACTTAGCTGCAGAATCACATCATTGATAAAGAGGAAGTCATAATTCACTGGAAGACACGTTTCTCACAGTTAGTTGCTTTAGCCAATGGAGCTATTGATGAGGTGCCAAGAATGTTGCGTAAGGCTGATGTATCATTGATGTTTTTCAACCTTCCAGAAAAAGTCCAAAACTTTCTGAACCATGGTAAATTCCTAGTGGATGAGATGAAAAATATAATAGCTAGTGCCAAGAAATGAATGTATTTTCTTGTTCTGATCATTTGTTTTATGATGTCAAACAAGTTCGATTCTCTATTAATAAAATTGCAGGTTGAATTTTCATGAGATGGGTGTATAATTTTCATAATCACTATTTAAATTGCATGCATCATTTTTTATTTCTTCATATCATTTATATTCATTTTTGCATTATCATTCAATTAATTCATATAAAATAAAATCACAGAAAAGCAATAACGGCAAAATTTCTCCGACATCCCTACAGAACTTGTGCTAATAGTAAGAATATGGAAGACTGGAGTGAAATGCAAGAAAGCATGAAAGCTGATATCAACCAACTTAAGAATCAAGTCACTGGTATCGATCAACTTAAGAATCAAGTTGAACGAATCTATGAGATGATGATAACCTTGAAAGATGCGGTTGCTGCTCAGAATGACGAAGCTCAGTCTTCACATCCTCCTATTTTTCAACAAGGGACATTACAGACACAAAATCTCAACCAAGGAAATCGAACAAATCAAGAGTTCCCTCTGTTCGGCTTGCCTCTGAACTATGAACCACCATACAAGAAAGGTGTTGAGCAAGAAACTATACCACAAGTTGTTAATGCTGGTAGCGCTAAAGGTTAACCTGAGTTCACTCAAGTACCACCTGTTGGTCATGGTGAAAAGGTAGTAATCAATAAAATTCCTGCTACTACCCAGCCACAAGTCTTACAAATTCTTACTACTGAACCATCTTCGGCAAAGGTCAATATTCCTGAAGATATTCAAAACGTATTGATTAATGCTGACAAGACCAAGGACAAGCTGGAAATCTTAGAGGAAAGGCTCAGAGTGATTGAAGGAGCCAGTGCCCGTGAATTTAGAGATGTCGTTGAACTATGCTCAGTCCCTGATGTTGTAATCCCTCCCAAATTTAAAGTTCCCGAGTTTGAAAAATATAGGGGAGCAATTTTCCCAAAGATTCATCTGACCATGTATTGCCGAAAGATGGTCACTCATGCTCATGATGAAAAGCTACTGATGCACATTTTTCAAGATAGTCTAGCAGGAATGACCCTGAACTGGTATATGCATCTGGAACTAGCTAGGGTTCGTTCCTAGAAGATCTTGTAGACGCTTTTCTTAAGCAATACAAGTACAATATGGACATGGCTCCTGATAGAATGCAATTTCAAAACATGCAAAGAATGGTTCCAAAACTTTCAAAGAGTATGCGCAGAGATGGAGAGAGTTAGCTGCCCAAGTTGAACCTCCACTACATGAGAAAGAAATGAATACCATGCTTATAGAAACATTACAAACTCCTTTCTATGAGCATGTGCTCGAAAGCGTTTCTTCCAATTTCTCCGATATTGTCACTATTGGGGAAAGAATTGAACATGGGTTGAAGAGTGGAAAAATAGTACAACGCTCGTCCGCAGCCACCAATGCTAAAAAATCCGGGTTCAATCCCAACAAGAAGAAAGAGTGAGAGGTTCAAGCAGCTTCTGGCACGCCTTATTGGGGGGATATCAACAACAATATCGTCCTAATTACAAACCTTTATCGTCATAATACTCCTAGGCCACCAACTACATATAGACCTCCATTGGCACCTAATAATGAATTTCAGCCTAGAACTGGAGGTCCGAGTTTTAATCAAGCACAAAGTCAAGGTTATGGCCAAAGGAGTAATAATTCGGGAGAGAAAGTTGTGAATTTTACTCTTATCCCAATGACCTACACATAGTTGTTGCCAGATTTGCTCAGAAATGCACTAGTGGCCTTATGTCCAGCAAAGGTTGTACAACAATCGTATCCCAGATATTATGACGCCAATGCAAAATGTGAATATCATAGTGGAGAGATTGGTCATTCGACTGAGAATTGTCGAACCCTCAAGTATAAAGTGCAATCCATGCTTGACTCTAAGTGGCTTACCTTCCAGGAACAAAAGCCGAGTGTTGAGAAGAACCCTTTGTCTGGACATACAAGCTCCACGATGAATGCTATTATGGAGGAAGGAGGTTCAATCTTGGTTAAGAGTGTCAGTGAAATGAAAAAACCTATGAATGAGGTTTTTAAAGCGTTTTGCCAGGCTGGTTTATTCCAATATGAATACAAGTCCGAAGATAAATGTGGTTTTCATGCTTGCACCAAACATTCCATTGATGAGTGTGTTGAGTTTAAAGATTTTGTGCAAGACTTGATAGACAGGCATGTTCTACAGGTTTGTCATCAAATGAAAGAAGGTAAAGTGTTTACTGGAGAAGAGTGGCTTCCACAGAGGCCTAAACCATTGGTGATTCAATTTACCAAAGCCACCACTCCCATGCCTTCATGGCGATAACCTTTAGTTATTCAAACACCATCATCTTTCTCGTATAAGAATGATAAAGTTATTCCCTGGAAATTGGTGTTAGTATCGTTGAAGGAGAGCGAAAAGAAAAATCAGTTGAACAGGGTAAGACAACAATTGATAATATCTCTGTAATAGGAGGTATGACAAGGAGCGGACATCTTTTTACTCATCCTGACTTAAGAGGTGAAACAAGCTATGAAAAGAATAGAGAAGAAGTAGCTATGGAGAAGGCAAAGTCATATTTGAAGGGAAAAGTTGTGCAAGCTAGTTTGGAGCCTGAAGAAAGAGAGAGAGAGAGATAAAGGAGATTACTGAAGAGGATGCTTCTGAGTTTCTGAAGTTCATCCAACAAAGCGAGTACAAAGTAGTGGATCAATTGAACCGAATGCCAGTAAGGGTGTCTTTGTTGGAATTGTTAATGCATTCAACTTCTCATCGGAAGTTATTAATGAAGATCTTAAGCGGAGCTCATGTGAAACGAGATCTCTCCTTGGATAAATTTGAAGGGATTGTTAGTCACATCACTGCTAACAATTACTTAACTTTTACTGAGGATGAGATACCTTCAGAAGGTAGAAGCCATAACAAAGCTCTTCACATTTCAGCCAAATGCATGAATCATTTTATATCACGTGTGCTAATCGATAATGGTTCATCTCTGAACGTAATGCCGAAAACCACATTGAAAAAATTGCCTAGTGATGGGATTCATCTACGTCCTAGTTCCATGGTGGTGAGAGCTTTTGATGGCAGCAAAAGAGAAGTTATAGGGGAGGTGGAGCTACCAGTATAAGTCGGTCCGTGCACTTTCCAAATTGTATTCCAAGTAATGGACATATTACCAGCGTACAGCTGCCTGCTGGGAAGGATTTGGATACACACAGCTGGGGTAGTACCATATACTTTGCATCAGAAGCTAAATTTTGTAATTGATGATAAATTGATTATAGTTTCTGGAGAGGAGGACTTGGTAGTATGTGGATCCACATCCACTCCCTATATTGAAGCTACGGAAGAAGCTTTGGAAACCTCATTTCAGGCTCTGGAGATTGTTAGCACAACCTATGTGGAACCCTTCAAGCTGAATCCATGTTTGTCTAGTGCATCTTTGATGATGGCCAAGACTATGATGAAAGAGGGGTATAAGTATGGTAGTGGTTTGGGCATAAATGGTAAAGGGTCTGTAATGCCACTGAAATTGGTTGAAAACAAAGGGAAGTATGGTTTGGGATACAAACCTACTCATGCTGATCGAAGGAGAATCATCGAGGAAAGAATTGAAAGAAGTTGAGCCAAGATAGAAGGTCGGGAGCCGAGAACTAAAGAAATTCGCATGTGCAGTCTGGATCAGAGTTTCTACAGTGCCGGATGGATCAATGTTGATCAAGTGGCAGCAATCGAGCAGAGGCATGGAGATCAGAGCTTCAATCTTGTGCACATTCTTGATGAAAAAATTGGCAATTGGGAATCTGTAGACATACCTGTGGTGTTTACATGTGACGAAATGTAATCTTTGTTTGGTTTGGAACAATTTATTTCTCGTTGTGGTACTTTCTTTTAGCAGTAACAATGTTTCAATATTAATAAAATTGCGCATTTTCATTTTGAAATTCTTGTTTTGTCTATTTATTTCCATAAAAATTGAATAATGCAGATATAACAATGCTTGTTTTGAAAATAATTATTCCAATATTTTGTATCCAAATTTCACGGACCCCGATGTTATATGGAAAATGATGACTATGAAAAAACTGTGAACCCTCTCCAGAATTGTTGAGATTAGTTGAACAAGAAGCCAGAGAAATAAAACCGCATCAAGAAGAGGTTGAAATGATTAATTTGGGAAATGAGGGGGAAGAAAAGAAAGTTAAAATTGGAATTGGTTTGACAGAAGAAATAAGACAGCAATTATATACTCTTTTGAAAGAGTTTAAAGATATATTTGTCTGGTCGTACGAAGATATGCCTAGTCTAGACCCCGAAATCGTACAACACCAGTTACCACTTAAACTAGAATGTCATCCGATTAAACAAAGATTGAGAAGAATGAAACTATAGGTATCGTTAAAAATAAAGGAGGAAGTGGAAAAACAATTCAATGCTGGATTTTTAGCAGTAGCACAATATCCTCAATGGGTAGCAAATGTTGTCCCCGTACCAAAGAAAGATAGAAAGGTTCGAATGTGTGTAGATTATAGAGATTTGAATAATATGGCTACGTCATCATTATATTCATTCATGGATGGATTCTCTGGATATAATCAGATTAAACTGGTGCCTGAAGATATTGAGAAGACTACTTTTATCACTTTATGGGGCACATTCTGTTATAAAGTAATGTCTTTTAGGTTGAAAAATGCTGGGGCAACGTATCAAAGGGCAATGGTGACTCTTTTTCATGAAATGATGCATAAAGAAATTGAAGTTTATGTTGATGATATGATAGCTAAATCTGCATCTGAAGAAGAGCATCTTGTTAACTTGAAAAAATTATTTGAAAGGTTACGAAAGTACAAGCTCAGGTTGAATTCGCCTAAATGCACTTTTGGAGTAAGGTCTGGAAAGCTCCTAGGGTTCATTGTCAATCAAAGAGGAATAAAAGGGAATCCAGATAAGGTACGTGCTATTCTAGAAATGCCACATCCTCGCACAGAAAAGGAAGTTCGAGGTTTTCTAGGAAGATTGAATTACATTGTTAGATTTATTTCCCCAGTTAACCGCCACTTGTGAGCCAATTTTCAAATTGTTACGAAAGAATCGGGTGGTAGAATGGAATGAAGTTTGTCAGATAACATTCGATAAAATTACACAGTATTTAAGAGAACCTCCAATACTGTGCCCGCCAGTCCCTGGAAGGCCTCTTATCCTCTATCTAACAGTATTAGACGGATCAATGGGTTGTGTTCTCGGAAAACATGATGAAACGGGGAAAAGAGAGTATGCCATTTATTATATGAGCAAGAAATTTACTGATTGTGAACAAAGATACTCTGCATTAGAGAAAACCTGTTGTGCATTGGCTTGGGTAGCAAATCGCTTGAGACAGTATATGTTGAGTCACACAACATGGCTAATCTCTAAGATGGATCCAATCAAGTATATTTTTGAAAAGTCTGCTCTAACTGGAAGAATAGCTCGTTGGCAGATGTTGTTAATCAGAATTCGATATTCTATATGTCACTCAAAAAGCTATTAAGGGTAGTGCTTTAGCAGAATTTTTGGCTCATCAACCCGTAAATAATTATCAACCTACACAACCTGAGTTCCTAGATGAGGACATTATGGCTCTGTTTGCCACGAAAGAAAGTAGTGATGATGAAGGGAAGTGGACTTTATTCTTTGACGGATCCTCTAATGCATTAGGACATGGTATAGGGGCAGTGCTTATCTCCCCGAAAAAACAATATATACCAATGACTGTGAGACTATGTTTTGATTGCACAAATAACATAGCAGAATGTAAAGCTTACGCTATGGGGATCCGGGCAGCCATAGACTTAAAAGTGGAGTGTTTGAATGTATATGGTGATTCAGCACTGGTTATCCATCAAATAAAAGGAGAGTGGGAAACTAGAGATCAAAAGCTGATTCCTTACAAAGCATATATTAAAGGAATGATTGAACACTTTGAAGATATAGAGTTTCATCATATTTCAAGAGAAGATAATCAGTTAGCTGATGCTATTGCTACTTAATCATCCATGCTTGTGATAAGTCAAGAAGAAGATCTGCCAATGATTAAGATGCAAAGTCATGAAGATATAGTATATTGTCATTTCATTGAAGAAGAGGTGGATGGCAAGCCATGGTACTTTCACATTAAACGATACCTCTAGAATCGAGAATATCCAAAATCAGCCACTGAAAATGATAAGAGAATGTTGAGAAGGTTAGCCTCTGGTTTTGTACTAAACGAAATCATGATATGGTGTTCCTTTGATGTGTGAATGCAAAAGAAGCCAAGTTGATATTGAAAGAAGTACATGAAGGAACTTTAGGAACACACATGAATGGACATTCTATGGCTAGGAAGATGCTAAGAGCTGGTTATTTCTAGATGACAATGGAAAATGATTGTTGTAAACATGTGAGAAAGTGTCAGAAATTTTTTATCTACACTGTGGCCTTTTTCCATGTTGGGTATAGACGTCATTGGAACTATTGAACCAAAAGCATCAAATGGACATCGATTCATACTGGTGGCCATTGACTATTTCACTAAATGGGTTTAAGCTGCTTCTTATGCTAATGTAACCAGGAAAGTGGTGACAAAATTTATAAGGAAGGATTTGATTTGTAGATATGGAATTCCTGAAAGAATTATCATTAATAATGCCACTAATTTGAACAATCAAATGATGTCGGAACTGTGCGAAGAATTCAAGATTAAGCATCATAATTCTTCCCCCTATCGGCCAAAGATGAATGGAGCGGTTGAAGCGGCTAATAAAAACATAAAGAAAATAATTTAGAAGATGGTGGTAACCTATAAAGATTGGCATGAGATGTTACCGTTTGGTTTGAATGGATATCTCACTTCGGTGAGGACATCAACAGGAGCAACACCTTTCTCACTTGTGTATGGAATGGAAGTTGTACTACCATTTGAGGTGAAAATACCTTCTCTTAGAGTATTGATGGAGACTAAGTTAGAAGAAGTCGAGTGGGTTCAAGCAAGATATGATCAACTCAATCTCATTGATGAGAAGAGGTTAGCCGTTGTATGTCACGGACAATTATATCAAAATAGAATGAAAAAGGCATTTGATAAAAAAGTTCGTCCGTGAGAGTTTCATGAAGGAGATTTGGTGGTTAAAAAGATCATATATGTTCAAAAGGATCATCGCGGTAAATGGATGCCAAACTACGAAGGTCCCTATGTTGTGAAGAAAGTTTTTTTGGGAGGAGCGCTAATTCTCACAAGGATGGATGGGGAAGAGTTACCGTTACCAGTCAACTCTGCAGTTAAAAAATTTTATGCATAATCTGATTCCATAGTCTGGAGAATATAATATTTTTGGAAATATTGAACTTTGTGCGAAAAAAACATTTGAATTGTATCTGCGTTATCTTGTGGTGAAATGAAATTTTTCTTATGCGTTTTGTTATTGCTAAGAGAAGTACACACCATAGGTTGTCTACAAGATTTTTCAGAGTTCTAAAGGATGTCGTGGGATGGATAAAAAACAAAAAGGAAAAATTGCACAATAAATCATGTTTATGGAATCATTGAATTTATTGAAAAAAAATAATAACGAAATTTTTTTTGACACAACCTTAAAGCTTGGCATAAAAAAAGGAATTAAATTGATCTTTCAGAGGTAATATATTTGCATGCATATGTCTTAGAAATATTTTTGAGCCTTCATCCAGCCCCAAGAGAAAGGATTTGTCTAAATAATCTGCAGTGTCAATCATCAAAAATCTAGAATGAGCATCACATTGGGGCAATCAGTTGGTGTTTTCATGTGGTTAATCTTAATTTCAATCTCTTTTCCTCAGAAGCATTCAAAAAAAAAAAGAGATAATAAAAGTCCGTTAGATTGAAAACCCGCACAGAGCAATCTAAGCAAAAGATAAGACGATAAAAAGAGAAAGAAAAATGACAAGTGTTGAGAGTCATTGAAATCTGTTGCAGGAGTTAGTCCCTCTAAAAATCAAATAATCAAAATTCAAAATGATATACGGCCATGTTTCTTCATCTTGAAATATCAATAAAATTCCATTGTACCTTTCTTTGAGCCTGAAAATATATATATTTCAAAAATATCCTAAACAAGGATCATCAGCATGTTGGAATTCAGTTTAGAATACATATCAAAAGCTTCTTGAAAGAGATCAATCCAAGAAGGAGTGTATTAAGAGCTCCCAAGTCAAAATCAAAAGAAAAGAAATTTTTCAAAAGGAAAATGTATGTCATCAATTTCAAATGAGGATCATTCGCAAACAAAAGATGTTATCACAAAAAAAGTGTTAAACAAAAAGAAAGAAAAGAAGAAGACGATCTCGGCAAGAACATGAATTGTTTCTCACAACACTTGAATGATGATTCTTGTTTCGAAAAAAAAAAACTACAAACATTTTTTGAGCCTCTATATCTTTTTCTTCAAAACCTTTTAAACCTTGACCGCGTTACAAGCCGTATAAAGTCCATATTGATTGAAAAATGATTGTCAATGATTTTCACAGGGAATAGCCTTGCAACAGAGGAATGTGAATGCCAATACAAGTCAAAAAAAATGCTTTTGACGAAAAGGATGATACAAATTTGCCAACTGAACAAGATCAAAATAGTGTCAGAGGAACACCAACACTGGGGCGATCCTTTCTTATTTGTGTCTTTCCCATATTTTTCTCTATCCAAGGCCGAATTACTTTTTGTCATCCATATTTTAAAACTGGGGTACTTCCATTTAGTTCAATCAGTATCGGTTCATTTTCTTAAAGATGCAGTTTTCTCCACATAAGTTGCATTGCCCCAGTTTCTCACTAAATCCATTGTTATTCATCTAACCCAACAACATTGGCTATCCCTTTGAACCTTAATTTCCTATTTTCGTCAAAAATTGGGGTAATTCTGTTGCATTCATTATCAGCTCTCAAAGAGTATGAAAGATTCAAAAATAAAGTTGCACTCATTGCCTATTTGGAGTTTAACATGTCTTTCTCGTATTTTTTGTTCATCCACCCATTCTGTCACATATGCATCAAAATGTTAGAATCTATCACATTTACAATTTTTGTGTCTGGCATTAATGTTTGTGAATACCTTTTTTCAAATTCAAAATTAAATCCCAAGGAATTCAATGATTGCATAAAAAAATATTTGGCTTAAAAAGAGAAACAAAATTACAAATCAAAATCCTCATGCATTTGAAAAGGCAAAATTGGAAATTTTCATACATTCATATGAGCATCTTCAAATAATAAAAATAAAATCTCATGTAAGTCAAAATTTCATGCATTAGCATAGAGTCATGCACTCAATTCATTCAAATGGATAAAAATTCAAAGAGTTGCATACATTACCATGTATTCATAAATGCATTCATGCATTCATTCCTAAATGGAAAAATCGAAATTGTCAGGCATTTTAAAAATATTCTCATGCATTCATATATGCATTCAAAACAAAAACAAATCACAGATTGAATTTTCAGATAATGGTTTCATGACCCTCTGATTCAAGGTCTTGATCTTTCTTTACTTTTTGACTCCCTGCAGAAGCAAAGTCATAACTCCTCTTTGATATTTTGATCCCTGTAGAAGCAAGGTCACATTTATGTTTGGCACTTGACCCCTACAGAAGCAAGGTCTTGGCCATTCTTTGGTTTTGACTCCCTGCAGAAGCAAAGTCACAATCATTCTTTACTTTTCGACTCTCTACAAAAGCAAAGTCACCATTATTCTTTGATTTTTGACTCCCTGCAAAAGCAAAGTCGTAATTATTCTTTAGTATGTTGATCTTCTGCAGAAGCAAGGTCACATTTGTTTTGGCACTTGATCCCCTGCAGAAGCAAGGTCTTGGCCATTCTTTGGTTTTGACTCCCTGCAGAAGCAAAGTCACAATCATTCTTTACTTTTCGACTCCCTGCAGAAGCAAAGTCACCATTATTCTTTGATATGTTGATCCCCTACAAAAGCAAGGTCACATTTGTCTTTTGGCGCTTGATCCCCTGCAGAAGCAAGGTCTTGGTCATTCTTTATTTTCAAGTTCGTGTGCGAAAGGACTCAAAGTTGTATCCACACTTTACTTTTCAGTTCATGTGTGAGAAAAGACTCAGTCGAGTCTCCATATTTTATTTTATTTTATTTTTTCTTTCGAACGAAATCAGTTGCTTTATCTTTACTTATCTTTTACTTTAATAATCTGAAAATTTTAATTTTCAAATTATTTAGTAAAATCTAAGTAAAAAGGGGCAACTGTCAACACCCGAATTCGTCCGGTTAAATTAAAAATAAAAATATAAAAAGAATTGATGATTTGGTTATGTGAGTTATGCTATGGTCAAGACTGTTCAAAATTGTTCAGGGTGATTGATCAAGAGGTAAAATATGAGTGAAAAAATAGATAATGAAATATTCCAAAATATCTCTCTTTAAAAAATAAAAAGAAAATAATTAAAAATAAATAAAAGAATTAGAAAAAAATACAAACTAAAAAAAAATTCCTCTACTCTCCGTAACTTCCCACTCAATCTTAACTTCTCATAAAAAAATAAAGATAATAATAAAAAAAAAGAATCAGTCAATCTCACTCAATCTTAACATCCCACAAAAAAAATAAAGATAATAATAATAATAATAAAAAAGAATCAGTCAATCCACCCATGTTCTCCATTTCACAATAATAAAAAAATAAAAATAAAATATGACCGTTCTCAAACTATTTCATCTCATGTTTGTCTACACTTCATCTTTAATAATAAAAAGAATAAAAAGAAAAAAGAAATGGTCAATCTTTCAAAACTGCTCTGAACTACTTTCAATGTAGAATATAAATAAATAAAATAATATAAAAAGGGATTCACTTAAGTGGTAACGATTCTTACGTTAACGGGGACTATGGATCATTTTGAGAGAAACAAAGGAGGAAAAAAAGAAAGAGATGATCACTAATAAAGGGAGAACACGTTAAAAAATATTGAGAAGGAGAAAAAGAGAAGATTGATCCTCCTAACTTACTGTCCACACTCAATTTAAAACTGAGAAGCAAAGAACATTTAGAAAGTAGGTTATCATTCTTGAAAAACCAGTATAGGTATGTTTTGTAATTTCTAAAATTTTGTATAGTTCTCAAAGATTGAATCTGTAAGCCTGTATTTTTATCTTTTTGTGATTTTTTATTTTTATTTTTATTTTTTTCATCATCTTCATGGTTTCATTTCATAAATAAATGTAAGGATATGGAGATAAAGAAACAAAAATGTTATTTTTTGCTCTTTATGATATTTTTTTTTATTTTACAAAGTCCTGGATTCAAAGCTGGCATTCTGAATTTTAAAAATAATTAAAAAAATCTACCACCACCTTCCCTCTTCTCTCATGCAATAGTCAAGAACCTAAGTGAGTACCCAGCAAACATGTAAAACACAACTCAACCACCTTGAAACTATTTCCGTAACCACATAATACCCTTAACAGCCAAGCCACGAGTCACCAAAAAATCATCGTTAGTGGCCACCGCTCCATAATCACTTCGTTTAACATGCAAATAACTCCCAAACACACCCAAAACAACCCCAAAACCGCACAAGCCTCCGTTGTGCCTCGCTGCCCCTCCCTGCACCTCCGTCGCGCCTTGCCACACCTTCCTGCACCACCGCGCATTCGCTGCGCCTCGCCACCCTCCCCGCGCCTTGCCACACCTCCCTGCATCTTCGTCACGCCTTGCCACACCTCGTCTCGCCTTTACACCTCCCTATCGCTGCCGCTCCTTCCTCATGGCCGCCAACAGCCTTGGATTCACCATGGGTAGACCTAACATATGTTTAAAGGAAGGTGGTGGTGGCTTAGGGTTGAAATGAGGGTGGCTTTGGGTTTAAGAATTGGACCATATCTGTTCACACCCTATTGTTTTCATAGTTGCACTCCCATTTTTGCATTTAGACATCTTTGCCCTGATCTAGCTTAAAAAAAGCTTTATCCATTAATTTCCTAACAATTTTATTTTGATTTATACACTACTACCATTTTTTTATATAATAATTCACCTCTTTTTCTTTTTGACTTAAATTTTATTTTCTTTTGATTTTATTTTATTTATCTTTAAAAATATATTAATTAATAATAAATGAATAAATAAATAAAGTTTTGAATGAATTAATAAATGGTCTTCCGCGTCATGAGATTTAATTTGAAAGATTTGAATATCTTTTTAGATTTTTAAATAAAATTTTGAATTCATAAATGGTCGTCCGCGTCATGGGATTTAATTTCTTTTGGATTTTTAAATAAAATTTGAATTCCTAAATGGTCGTCCGCGTCATGGGATTTAATTTAAGAGATTTAATTTCTTTTGGTTTTAAATAAAATTTGAATTCCTAAATGGTCGTCCGCGTCATTGGATTTAATTTGAAATATTTTTAATTTCTATTGGATTATCAAAAAGGTCGTACACGTTTAATGATATCCAAAATGAAGTTTTATAAAAATAATAAAAATATTAAAATTTTCAAATAATTAAAGACATCAAAACAAGAAACAATCTTATCTAAAGAACTACGTAACCCTGATTCTCCCCCTTGATGAAGATACATAGGAGCAAGGTCAAACCTTGGAGGACCCTTTTCCCAAAATAAAAAATATTTTTCTTTGTTTTCATTTGTATTTTTGTCTTTTTTTTTCTTTGGAAAAATAAACATTTTACAAAATCACACTTATTTTACTCGTTTAATTGAAGGTACCATCTTAGGACGGGCGTTGTGAGGGTGCTAATACCTTCCCCACGTGTAACGGACTCCCGGACCCGAAATCCGATTTTCGCAGACTTGTTTATCCTCTTCTTGTTTTTCCATAGTTTTCCATATAAACTATGGTGACGACTCTTTTTCTTAAATTTTTTAATTATTAATTTTTCTCTTTTGGATCGCTGTTCCCGTTGTGACCCCGGTTGCGACAGAATTAAATATTACATCCAAGGTATTGTCCGCTTTATAGTTCGGAGCTCCATCACAATTTTGCCCTGAAAAGATGCCTCAAAGGATTAAGAGAGGAAAATGTATTTAAATTGACCTTGTAGTGATTAACCCTAACAATATCATCTTAATAGATTGGAGGTCTTAATATTAGCGTCTGAAGGACAAAACTGTAATGAAGCTCTCAACTCTAAAGCGGGTACCTCAAATGCGGTGATTGACCCTAAAGATATCATCTCAACAAACTTAAGGTGAGTAAGTTGCTCCTTTAGTTAGTTACATCCATTTTCATGAAAAACAAATCACTACATGAAGGAAAAAGAGATAACTTTGTTGGTATTGTCAAAAGAAGTAACTTTTAAGAAAAAACGTAACATTTTTGCATAGTTGTGTCCTAATATGTGTCTGTATATGTTATAAGGAAGGAAGGAATTCTGAATTCTTAATTCTAATACATATGTGAAATGGAAAAGCTGATATTTTTTTTATTAAAGGGAATGAGTAACATGTCTCCATTTGTAATGCTTTAATTAGTGTAGGAAGATTGGGTTTTGAGGTAATAGTTCTTTAGGAAACCATTCATTAGTTTCTTCCTTTTCTTTTTAGCATTTTGTTGATTTTTGACAAATTAAATTTAAAAGGTGATATAAATTTAATAAATGTATAAAATGGTTGAAACTCTCTAAATATTATATTTATTTATTTATTATTATTGATAAAAATAAATTTTGACTTTAACCTAAGTATTCTTATTTATTAAAAGTTTGGCGTTATAAAGAATATCAACTTAATTAACAATGACAATTTAATTGACATATACATTTTACATAATATAAGATTAAATTTAAAAATAATTTTATATTTTTTTAATTTTAAAAAGAAATGAACATTTTAGGTGGAATTAGAGTCGACTTATAATAATATCACATTTTAGCTCATATTATTATTCAAAAACTAATTTAATATTAAAAAATGAATCTACATTTTAGCATCAGTCTTAGTGGATTAAAAATTATTTTTTTGTAATAATTAAAAACATTTATTCTTCTCCTGTCCCTGGAAATCGATTCAGAAAAAAAGTTTTGAAATCCTTTAATTTTAGTTAATTATGAAGAAATTTGAAATTTACGTGATAAAAAATAAAATTAAGAATAATTAATAAAATTAATACAAAATTAATTATTTGATGTTTAAATTATCTCGGGATAATTTTCTTTTTTTGCATTTCAGAATTATTCCTTGAAAAAAAAATATGTTCTTTTTACACACTCAGAAGACCAAAGTCACACAATTTCAAGTCATGTAAAGCATATATATATTAAGAGTGAATGAAACATATAGGTTGATAGCATTCACGGTTTTTATTTCTTTCTACACTATTTTCTTTTTTCTTTTCATGATGTCTAAGTCATTGTCGTGAAGGACATTGCTAGGTTGAGTACAAGATTTAGTTCTTGTCAGATGTCAACTGGTTGAATATAGAAGTTGGTACTTTCAAAATTTTCTTACAAATGAAATCTTCCACATAGAATAAAGCTATTTGTCTTTTGTAACTTTTTAAAACAAAACTTGTTGTTTGCTCAAGTGAAAAATAATTCAAAAATCATCAAGTACGTATAACGTCATGACGGGGCTCTAAAAAAAGTAGATGCAAGAAATTTATTGAGATTCTGTTTCTTTCTTAGTTTGTTGGACACAAAAACAGTAGGGAGAGGGAGAATTTGTTCTCTTCTTTTAAAAATCGAAAAAAAAATCTGAAAAAAAATACCAAAAAATAAGATTGGTCCATCACCATATAAATAATTGTGGATCCTTTTGTGATAAAATCAAGCACTCTCTTTAATCATAACTTCACACACTTTTTTTCTTTTAAATATGACAAGAAAAAGAAAAAAAAAGAAAATTATGTAAGATTCTGAATTTTGTTTTCTTGGTTGGTGGAGAGAACCCCTTTATACAATAAAATAAGTTTAGTTGATTCTTAACTAATGTTAGGAATAGACCATTTTATGCTTAGAAGTAGAAAAGTTTTCTTCTATATAAGTAACTTAAAACTGGTTTTTAAGAAAAACAATAAGAAAAAGAGATAATATAAATTTTTTTAAAGAGAAAGTCTAGTCAAAGTAAGAAAAAGAAATACAAACCAATACAATATGAAAAAATTATTATAAAAGAATTGTTTTAAGAAAATAAAACAGTAACATGTTTTTTTTTTAATAATTTACAAAATCTCACCAATAATCATGAAAACTTTTTTCTCTTTCAATTCACTTTTAGTATTCAACTTAGAAATTGTCTCTAAATATATTAAAGTGTAAGTACATATTTAATGTATTTTATCTTTGTGCATTAAGAGTGTAAACATACGTTTAAATGCATCCCATTCTGTGCATGCATGTTTTCAAGAATAAATGAAATAATTAAGATCTTAAAGTAAATCATTTTCTTAGTTCCCATGTCTAGAAAACATCTTAATTAAGAGGTGTATTTTCCAACACCTAACTTAATTAATTAACTGTTACTAAGATCTTAAGTTTACAAAATGATTTTTCATGGATTAAATGTTGCTTTTAGTATTATATAT
>Ga0209489_106072_pt1 | contig 19918 bp, 8 predicted proteins | sample SiratrowhiteBW_FD_187527 | JGI IMG/M metagenome (GOLD analysis project Ga0209489, IMG submission 187527) | Root nodule microbial communities of legume samples collected from California, USA - Siratro white BW (SPAdes) (version 2) | ecosystem: Host-associated > Plants > Roots > Nodule | place: USA...
TTTTTTTTTTTTCTTTTTTCCTTTCTTTAAAGTTGGGTGTTTATGAAACGATGTAATTTAGAGTTGGATATGTGATGTGGTTTTTCTGACATTCATTTTGATACATGTTGCGTTTACTAAATAAGTTGCCAACTTGAATTGGGTCCTCAAAAGCAACATTTTCTTCCACCTTGTTTCAGTTACCCACTCTTGGTGGGAATGAAAGAGGTAGATTGCACAATCTTCTAACTTGGGTTCATGTGTTTTCCATGGGAAGAGTTTCCGTTTCATCAATTCATGGTCTTCGATATTATTAATATTTTTTTTATTATCATTTTTTGTTATTATTTAATTAAAGCTTTTACTCCAGTTACATCATCAATTTTGATATTATTATATATTCTCCTTTAATTTCCTTCCCTTGTTTTAAGGTCTTCTTCAGTTACTTCCTTCCCCCTCCATTTCCGTTCATGGGTACTTGAAATCTGAGATGTTTAATACTTTAACTTGCTTTTTTTGTATTATCTTATGCTTCTTTCTTCCATTGCCACCTATATGCCATGAATTTGATGAGATAAGATAACGCCACAAAGCTTTTTTTTTACTTTGTCTTCTTTTGGGGTTATTATTATTATCAGGAAGCTGGCAGATCTTGGCTACCACAGAAATGCCAAGAAGTGCAAAGAGAAGTTCGAGAACGTTTTCAAGTACCATAAGAGAACCAAAGAAGGGCGAAGTGGGAAATCAGAAGGCAAAACTTATCGCTTCTTTGATCAATTACAAGCCCTTGAAAACAACCCTGCAATCCATGCTATCCAATCCTCAACACCCTCTTCAAAGCCTCCACCACTAACGACAACAGCATTACCTGCAACACCAGTCTCCATAGTCGGAACAACCACACCCTCTTCAATAATGTCTCTTCCTCCATCCTCAACAGTGCCATTGCCACCAGCCTCCAATAACTCCACTGTTCCATCAATGCCTCAGGGCATTCTCGCCCTCACAACCTCTTCCTTCCCATCATCAAACCCTACAACATTCTTCCCAACACAAACACCAAACCCTACACCCAACAACACCAACACCAACAACAAGAACCCTCAAAACATCATCACTCCACCTTCCTTCCCCAACATTCCAACAGATCTCTTGTCCAATTCCAGCTCTTCCTCCACCTCTTCGGAGGAGACAACAACGGAGGGAGGGGGAGCGAGGCGCAAGAGGAAGAGGAAGTGGAAGGACTTCTTTGAGAGGCTCATGAAGGAAGTGATAGAGAAGCAGGAGGAGCTGCAAAGGAGGTTCCTGGAGGCCATAGAGAAGAGAGAGCAAGAGCGTGTGGCAAGAGAAGAAGCGTGGAGAATGCAAGAGATGCAAAGGATCAACAGGGAAAGGGAGATTCTGGCACAAGAGAGGTCCATTGCTGCGGCAAAAGACGCTGCTGTTATGGCATTTCTGCAGAAGATGGCCGAACATCAACAAGAGGAAAATAATCTTCAGCCAGCATTGAATACCAACAACAACAACAGCATCACTATTGCTCCACAGGAAGCGGTGCCACAAGGAACTCCAACACCAACACCGCAACAGAAACAAACAGCTACTGTTCCTGAGACCCCACCAGTGCAGTCCTTGGCCCCACAACCACAACAGCAGCAACATCAGGTGCAGCAGCAGCAGCAACAACTAGTGGTGAGTAATGTCGAAATCAATAAAGCTGATAATAACGGTGAGAATTCGATGATGGGAGCGAGTTCTTCACGGTGGCCAAAAGTGGAGGTACAAGCACTGATAGATCTGAGAACAAACCTGGAAACAAAGTACCAGGAAAATGGACCAAAAGGGCCACTGTGGGAGGAGATCTCATCCTTGATGAAGAAAATGGGGTACAACCGGAACGCGAAAAGGTGCAAAGAGAAGTGGGAGAACATCAACAAGTACTTCAAGAAGGTGAAGGAAAGCAACAAGAAGAGGCCTGAAGATTCGAAGACCTGTCCCTATTTTCACCAATTGGAGGCTCTATACAAGGAGAAGAACAAGGTGGAGGGCCAGATGAAGCCGGAGAGCATGATGGCGCCCCTCATGGTGCAGCCGGAGCAGCAATGGCCTCCTCAGCAAGTGGTGCCCCCAGAAGTAACCATGGAAGACGCCCAGAATGACCCCATGGAGGCGCGGCACAACGAGGATGCTGAGGAGGAGGAAGAGGAGAAGGAAATGGCAGATGAAGAAGATGATGAAGATGATGAAGGTGGTAATAATTATGAGATAGTTGCAAGCAAGCCAGCTTCAGCTGGTGATGGTTCTGCTGAGTGAGAGGAACAAATATGGGCCGAAAAGTGCATCAATTAGAGTCATGGTGGGTCAAAGAGGATGCACGGGTTGTCGGAAAAATGGTGGCGTGGGGGTGAATTCTGGTAGTAGTAGTGGTGGTGGATGGTGATGGGATTGTGTTGAAGGTTTTGAAAATGCACGTACTTCAGAATGACACATGGGTATAGGGGTATAGCCAGTAGGGTGGGGGAATCTGGGTTGGAAGTACTTGGTACAATAGCAGCATATAGTCAGTAAGATTATATGTTTTTTTGTTTTCAAAAAGAAATAATTAATTATTTTTTTGAGCTAAAATAAATAAGTTGATGAACGAGGGAGAGGGGAGATTAAGATAGAGAAAAGTTCAGACTTGAGAGGTTCAAGTTCAACATATATCAATAAACGACCAACCATGATTAATGTTGTTGTACTAGGCTTTTTGTACTAAATCTTCATGTTCATGTTGATGTAAATGGGAGAAACGATTAATTGTTGGGGGGTTTGTCTTTTTTCTCTAATTTTCTCTTCAATTTCCTTCCTTGAATTTTTTCTTTTCAATTTTGTTATACTCTTCAAACGTTGGCAATTATTTTGTTCCTTTCCTCTTTTATCTGTGTTATGTTTCTTTTGATGAATTATATTATTTTTTTACCTTTAGTTTTTCCTCCGCCTCTCTACAAACTGATTAGCAAATCGTCGCAAGCTACAAGGAGAATGAGAGAGAAGAGAATGTTGGTTGAGTGTAGCTTTTGGGTGAGGAATATGAGATCAGAAAAAAAAAAAAAAAGTAAAATTTTTTAGCAGAGAAAATAAAAATAGGGAAGCAAAAGAGAGTGGTAGTGGAAGAATTAATGGAGGAAAAAAAGAATAAGAAAAGGGGGTTAAATTGTAGGGACAGTGACTGAACCATTTGTGTTGTAACAGGGCCCTTCCCGTAGCAGAAAATGCCAGCATCACACATGGAGTCATAAACCCTTGAAGGAGGGTCCACCAGGAGGAATCTTTCGAGGTGTGTGAGCAACCTCACAGTGTGAAGAGCCTAAAACACTGTACACGGTAACTGTATTGTTTGCAGTGAACACAAAGATATGTGCTTCTCTTCATGGGTGTCAGTACTAAAAAAGCAATGAAGGTTCATCTTCAACGTAGTCTATTGGGTAAACTTTTCTGCTGCCAATGTGGTGAATTTTCTTCAGTTTTCATCACCGTCTACGATAATCACGGTTTCTCTAAACAACAATGTACATGTGAAAAAGAATAAGGGTTATGAACCCCAAAAAAAAAAAGTTAAGAGTTGATGATGGTAACTTTGCCTTACAATTTGCATCCCTAGAAAAAAGAAAAGTCCAGAAAAAAGGTATATAGTGGTCGGATTTAGAAGTAATAATGGAGTGCAGAGATTATATATTATGCTCTTCGGGTATATATATAATTTTTTTTACATTGCTTTTGGTATATTTTATATATGTACATGTGAGAGATGCTATACAAGGGAAGAATTCTTAATTCAAGTAGTACAGGTCGGCATTTTTCTTATGGATTGGTGGGTATCCAATTCTGCTCTTTATTTTTGTTGCTTTGTTTTTCTCAGGTTTTATGTTATTTTATTTTTAGTATTACAACCAATGCTAATTATAACCTTACATTCACATGCGTCATTAATTAAAGACAAACTCGTGTTGTTAGAGTTTATATAGTTTCTTCTGATCCTGCACAATGATTGGTGGGTATCCGGTTCCCTGTTAAATTCTTCAACTATAATGTGTATATATATATATATATGTGTGTGTAAATGTGCGCATGTAACTTTTTCTAATATGCAAATTAATTCCAGCAATATTATTTCCACTGCTAATAATCTATTGTTCTTAAGTTTAATGTGTGTGTAATCTGACTCTTGAAACTTTAATCGTTCACAGTTCGTGCTGCCATCCAAATCTCAGTTTTTATGTCTTGTTGTTGGTATTTTTGTGTATTAATGTTCGAAGTTTGATCATTTTTACTGAGATGTAGTATAAAACTTTATCTGTTCACACAGTTGATATTTAAATTCCTTGTAGTTTTTTTTTTTTTTCTCAAGAATAAACAACAAATTTAAATGGTTTTGTAAAATTAAGTTAAAAAACAGTATGTTAATTTGGACTGTGCATATTTTTCTTTCAGTAATACAGTTTATATATATAATAGATGAAAAAATGTTGTCTTAACTAAAACTTCTCGGAACATAACTACCAGTTGATGAAACGATAATTTTACAATGAAATTTTTATAAAGTGTTTTTCTACATCTGAGAAAAATATCGTTTTTTTTTTTTCGAAAGCTCGAGTATAATTATAATTTATGTGTCGAAACATAAATTTTAATTGAACATTTACCTTTTCTCTTAAACAAAGTCAAACAACTGAACCATTTATAGGTGCATTTCTAGTTCCTCTATCTATAATTCATTGCTAATTAAGTTTATCATAACCAATTTGCATTGAACTTTGCAATCCTTATATGCTAATGATCTCACAAAACAACAAAGACAAACAAAACTGTATTAGAAAAAAGTTGATAGATTATTAAATTTCTTAAACTTCCATTTTATTATGCGTATAAAATGACTTTATTACAGGAGATAAATTTACTTCAATGATTCCAAAATGCAAGACAAATGTAAAAGAAGTAAAATTCACTCAGGTTAATTAGCTTAAGTGTAAAAATAAAATAGCTTTTAAGCATCACTTTAGGGAAAGAAAGATATGCATGAGTTGATCACAGAAGCTTACGTTACAGGAAAAATATGTGAAGATAAAAAAAGGAAGAGATGAAAGAAGAATGAGAGAAGGGATTGAAAAGGGGAAGGTTTAGATGGCGGTGTTATATTCCAAATAATGCATTTTGCAGATGGTGATGGTGGCACACATGATGGTGCATCATGTATCTAGTTTGACTTGTGGGTGCCCTACAAATTTGTCTATTGTGATGAAAATGGTGCCTATTTGCGCGTTAAGGGAGTGCCCCACAATATTGATTGCCATGCATTTACCACCTACGGATAGGAATAAATATTCTGTTACACAGCAACAGTTTTGAGACATAAACGTTGCAGTACCCTCCTTCATAGAGACACATGCACGCAGAAAGTCTATGGATCCTATACCTCTCTTGGACCCAAAAAACTTAATAATGGATGAATTCTACTCACAAAACCAACTCCTCTTCTTTCTGTTCTGTTGTCTTCTCATTAACCTTATCAATTGTCTTAATCAATCGCCAAATCCTTTCTAGACCTTCATGATCCATCAGATTATTCATCCATGCCTTCCACTTGGCCCATCAGATTAGCTAATTAAGTACCTGCAATTAATGTTCAAAACCTTGCTAAATTATTGTTACTCATTATTCTGAGTAGGATATGTACAATCATTATAATTGTGATAAAAACTTGTTGTTGTTCAAAGTTTGAAGTATAATAATTTCATGTCTAAGCTTAAATTTGAGATCAATAATTAACTGATATAATATGCATTGCATCATTTAGTCCACAGTTAGTAGGTAGTATTTAGTGTAATGAATAGGTGGACCAAGTTGAAAATGTTTCATGTTCATGTACCTTCATTTTTAGATTTTAAGCTTTACTAAATTGAATGCTAGAATCCTTGAAAATAATAAGAATGAGAAGACCACCATTATGAACTAATCACGTTTCTTATTTCTGTAAGGCATGTGATCAATTAATACATCATTTATGACAATTTAATTTTCTTTTGGATTTTTGCTCAAAAAAAATTAAATAGAAAAAAACAGTGTCTACTCATGATTGATTGGATGAAGTGGCGGTACGCACTTCTAGGTTTTTTTAGATAAAATGTGGTGGAGTAGACACCGCTCAATATTAAGGAAGGAAAAAACTTCAAGACTCAAAAGAATACTTGTAGAAATAAATGAGTAAAAAGTTGAAACTTGTTGAACATAAAATTTTCTCTTATTTCACTTAATAAATTAAGTAAAATTATTTTAATTTAAGTTTAAGAATAGTTTTGTTTACTATAAAAATATAGTTCAAGAAAGCAGATATAGACAAATGTTTTTAGGTAATTTAATATACAAATTATGTGATATTGGGATGAATATCTTTTTATTTACCAAATTATTGTTAGAATTTAAAATAGGTGAAAATTTACATTTTAAAATAATATTTTCAAATTCCTATTTTATTTATTTAAATGTGGATTGATAAATTAAATTTATTTAAAATGTGAACGAATGAATTGGATAAATTTTTATTTTGTCTTTTCAAATGTAGATCAATGCATTAAACTTGTAAATTATTGATAAATTAACAATATAAATGATTTTTTTTATGATTTGAATGGATAAATATCAAAATTTAAATTGTAGTGAGTTTGAATAATTTTGAGTATTATAAATAATTTTTATTTAAAATGTAAACATATTTATATTTTTAAAATGTGGTTGAATGCGTTAGATATGTAAATAATTGTATACAAAAAATATGACTACAAGAAAGAAGATATTTAGAGATCAATTTTTAACTACTAAATAAAATGGCCGCTAATTCTGAACAAAATAATCATTAAATTAGGTTTTGGTTGCTAAACAACTACAACAATAAAAATAATAATTAAATTTAGTGATCAATTAAGTCAAGATAATTGGTATGTAGATTAGCTATCAAGGTTTTAACCACTTATATCATTAGATTCTAAATTAGTCCCTAACTTAATTATATATCAATTTAGAATCTAATGGTATAAAAAGTGACTAAAACCTTGGTAATATTAAATACTAATTATCTTGACTTAATTGGTCATTAAATTCAATCATTATTTTTATTTTGTAGTTATTTAATAATCAAAACTTAATTTGATGATTATTTTAATCGCAAATATTAACCATTTTATTTGAAAGCTAAAAATTGATCTCTAAATAGCTTTTTTCTTTTAGTGTATATTATAAATAAATTTATTAAAAATACTCTAAATTTGTATAGTGAGTTCAACAAACAATGCTTTAATTTGTAAATTACTGTGAACAAATAATGTATTATAAATAAATTTCAATAAAATGTGAATGAAGGATTTCGAAAATTATGAACTTTTATAGTTAGTTTTACAAATTTCGAGTATTATAATTAAATTTATTTAAAATTTGAATGAATGAATTTTACAAGTTATTATTTTATATTTTAAATGTTCATCATTCTCTTAAATTTATAAATTATTGTGAATGAATAAGATATTATAACTAACCTTATTTAAATTGTAAATGGATGAGTTTCAAAAATTCTCACCAGGGTGAGTTTAAGATATTTTGAGGAATATAAATAAATTTATTTTAAACGTAAATAAATGAGTTTGTAATTATTTTATTATTCTAATTGTGGTTCAATGAATAACATTGACCAAAAGAGTTTCACAAATTTTGAGAAATAAATAACATATTATAAATAATTTTTTTTAAATATAAACGGAAGAGTTTCACAAATTTTGAGATTGTATGGTTAGGTTCACATATTTTGCTAATTATAAATAAATTTTATTTAAAATGTGAATGTATGAACTTCATAAATTCTTATTTTACTTTTTAAAATGTGGGTGCATTACGTTAAAGTTTTGAATCGCGATCAATAAATAAGGTAATATAAATAAATTTATTTAAAGCCCAAACAAATGAGTTTTGAAAATTTTAAGATTACACAATGAGTTTTAAAAGTTTCTGAGTATTATAAAAAAATTTATTTATAATGTAAACAAATTAATTTCCCAAGTTATTATTTTAAGTTTTAAATGTTCGCAATTCCCTTAAATTTGCAAATTATGGTAAATGAACAATATATTATAAATAAACTTATTTGAATTGTAAACGGATGAGTTTCAAAAATTCTCACAATATAGTGAGTTTAAGATATTTTGAGTATTATAAATAAATTTCTTTAAAATGTATATCTATGAGTTCAAAAAATTTTGTTTCATTTTTTTAATTTACGGTTTAATGCGTTAAACTTACAAATTATGGTAAATGAATAATGTATTATAATTAAATTTATCTAAATATGAAAGAAAAGTTTCACAAAATTTGGGATTATATGACGAGTTTCACATATTTCGAGAATTATAACTAAATTTTATTTAAAATATGGATGCATGAGTTTCACAAATTCTTATTTTATTTTTTAAAAAGTTATTCAACACGTTAAAGTTGTAAATTACGGTGAATATATAATGTATTATAAATAAATTTATTTTAAAATTAAGTGAATGAGTTTTGACAATTCTAAAATTATAAAATGAGTTTTAAAAGTTTCGAGTATGATAAATAAATTTATTTATAATGTGAACAAATTAATTTCACAAGTTAGTATTTTATATTTTAAATGTTTGCAATTCCCTTAAATTTGCAAATTAGGATGAATGAACAACATATTATAAATAAACTTATTTCAATTGCAAATGGATGAGTTTCAAAAATTCTCAAAATATGGTAAGTTTAAGATATTTTGAGTATTATAAATAAATTTCTTTAAAATGCGAACGTATTAGTTCAAAAAAATTTGTTTTCTTTTTTTAAATGTGGTTCTATAGGTTAAACTTATAAATTATGGTAAATAAATAACGTATAATAAATGAATTTATCTCTAATATGAAAAAAACAGTTTCATAAATTTTGAGATTGTATGACAAGTTTCACATATTTCGAGATTTATAACTAAACTTTATTTAAAATATGAATGTATGAGTTTCACAAATTCTTATTTTCACTTTTAAAAAGTTATTCAATACGTTGAAGTTGTAAATTATGGTAAATATATAATGTATTATAAATAAATTTTATTTTAAATGTGAGTGAATGAGTTTCGACAATTCTAAGATTATATTGTAAGTTTTAAAAATTTCGAGTATGATAAATAAATTTATTTATGATGTGAACAAATTAATTTCACAAGTTAGTATTTTATATTTTAAATGTTTACAATTTCCTTAAATTTGCAAATTGGGATGAATGAACAACATATTATAAATAAACTTATTTGAATTGCAAATGGATTAGTTTCAAAAATTCTTAAAATATGGTGAATTTAAGACATTTTCAGTATTATAAATAAATTTTTTTAAAATGTGAACATATTAGTTCAAAATTTTTTGTTTTATTTTATTAAATGTGGTTCAATACGTTAAAGTTATAAATTATGGTAAATGAATAACGTATTATAAATGAATTTATCTAAAATATGAAAGAAGAGTTTCATTTATTTTGAGATTGTATGACGAGTTTAACATATTTCGAGATTATAACTAAATTTTATTTAAAATATGAATGTATGAGTTTCCCAAATTCTTATTTTAATTTTTAAAAAGTTAGTCAATACGTTAAAGTTGTAAATTATGGTGAATATATAATATATTATAAATAAATTTATTTTAAATGTGAGTGAATGAGTTCTAACAATTATAAGATTATATAATGTGTTTTAAAAGTTTCGATTATGACAAATAAATGTATTTATAATGTAAACAAATTAATTTCACAAGTTAGTATTTTATATTTTAAATGTTTGTAATTTTTTTAAATTTACAAATTATGGTGAATGAACAACGTATTATAAATAAACTTTTAATTCTCACAATATGGTAACTTTAAGATATTTTCAGTATTATAAATAAATTTCTTTAAAATGTGAATGTATGAGTTCAAAATCTTTTGTTTTATTTTTTTAAATGTGGTTCAATGTGCTAAATTTACAAATTATAGCAAATGAATAACGTATTATAAATGAATTTATTTAAAATATGAGTTTTATAAATTTTGAGAATGTATGACGAGTTTCATATATTTTGAGAATTATAACTAAATTTTATTTAAAATATTAATATATGAGTTTCACATATTTTTATTTTAATTTTTAAAAAGTTATTCAATGCGTTAAAATTGTAAATTACCGTGAAGGTGAATATATAATGTATTATAAATAAATTTATTTTACATATGAGTGAACGAGTTTCATCAATTCTAGGTATAATTAGTTTTACAAGTTTCGAGTATTCTAATTAAATTTATTTAAAATTTGAACAAATGAATTTCACAAGTTCTTATTTTATATTTTGAATATTCGTAATTGTCTTAAATTAGTAAATTTCGGTGAATTTTAATAACATATTATAAACAAACTTATTTAAATTGTGAATGGATGAGTTTCAAAAATTATTTTATTGTATGGTGAGTTTTAGATATTTTGAGTATTATAAATAAATTTATTTAAGATGTGAAAAAATGAGTTTGCAATTTTTTATTATAATTTTTTAAATGTAGTTCAATGTGTTAAACGCACAAATTATGGTAAATGAATAACTTATTATAAGTAAAATAAATTGAACTTAATATGAATGAAAAAGTTTTACAAATTTTGAGATTGTATTATAAGTTTTACAAATTTCAAGAAATATAAATAAATTTTATTTAAAATATGAATATATGTACTTCACAAATTCTTATTTAAATTTTAAAAAAAATTATCTAATACATTAAAGTTATAAATTACGGTAAATACGTAATGTATTATAAATAAATTTATTTTAAATGTGAGTGAATGAGTTTACTAAGTTAAATGCTAGAATCCTTGAAAATAATAGGAATGAGAAGAACACTATCAACTAATCACATATTTATTTTTGTAAGGCATGTGATCAATTAATACGTCATTTATGACAATTTAATTTTCTTTTGGATTTTTGCTAAAAATATTAAATAAAAAAAAAATCTCTACTCGTGATTGATTGGATGAAGTGGCGGTACGCACTTCTAGGTTTTTTCAGATAAAATGTGGGGGTAGTAGATAGTTATAGAAATAAATGAGTAAAAAACTTGTTGAAAATAAAATTTTCTCTTATTTCACTTAATAAATTAAGTAAAATTATTTTAATTCAAGTTTAAGAATACTTTTGTTTACTATAAAATTATAGTTCGAGAAAACAGATATAGACAAATGTTTTTAAGTAATTTAATATACAAATTATGTTATATCGGGATGAATATCTTTTTATTTACCAAATTATTGTTAGAATTTAAAATAGGTGAAAATTTACATTTTAAAATAATATTTTCAAATTCCTATTTTATTTATTTAAATGTGGATTGATAAATTAAATTTATTTAAAATGTGAATATATGATCTTCATAACTTTTAAGATTGTGTAGTTAATTTTTTAAATTTTGAATATTATAAATAAATTTATTTAAAATGTGAACGAATGAGTTTCATAAATATTTACTTTATTTTTTAAATGTGGATAAATTTGTTAAGTTTATTTATTAGAATCGATCAATAATGTATTCTAAATAAATTTATTTAAAATGTGAATGGTTGACTTTCATAAATGTTGATAATGTATGATGAGTTTTATAAATTTTAAATATTATAAATAAATTTATTAAAAATTGTGATCTGATGAATTTCACAAATTGATGTTTTAATTTTTCAGAAGTGGATCAATGTGTTAAATTTATGATAAATAAATAATGTATTATAAATAAATTTATTTAAAATGTAAATGAATGACTTTTACAAATTTCGAGATTGTGCATTGACTTTCATAATTTCAAGTGTTAGAAATAAATTTATTTAAAATGTGAACGAATGAATTCGATAAATTTTTATTTTTTCTTTTCAAATGTAGATCAATGCATTAAACTTGTAAATTATTGTTAAATTAACAATATAAATGATTTTCTTTTTAAAGATTTGAATGGATAAGTATCAAATTTTAAATTGTAGTGAGTTTGAATAATTTTGAGTATTATAAATAACTTTTATTTAAAATGTAAACATATTTATATTTTTAAAATTTAGTTGAATGCATTAAACATGTAAATAATTGTATATAGACAATATTATTACAAGAAGAAGGTTATTTAAAGACTAATTTTTATCTATTAAATAAAATAATTATCAATTGTGACCAAATTAATCATCAAATTAGAATTTGATTGCTAAATAACTACAAAACAAGAATAATGATTGAATTTAACGACTAATCAAGTTAAGATAATTAGTATCTAACATTATCAAGGCTTTAGTCATTGATACTGTTAGATTCTAAATTGATATTTAAATAAGTTAGAGACTAATTTATCTAATGGTATAAGTGGTTAGAATCTTGGTAACTAATGTTATATACTAATTATCTTAATTTAATTTATCATTAAATTTAATTATTATTTTTATTTTGTAGTTAATTATTTAACAACCAAAATCTAATTTGATGATTGTTTTAGTCAACTTAGTAACCATTTTATTTAGTAACTAAATTGATCTTTAAATAGCTTTTCTCTTACAGTGTATATTATAAATAAATTTATTAAAAATGCTTTAAATTTGTATAGTGAGTTCCACAAACAATGCTTTAAATTTGTAAATTATGATGAACAAATAATGTATTTCAAATACATTTACATAAAATGTGAATGAAGGATTTCGAAAATTATGAAATTTTATAGTAAGTTTTACAAATTTTGAGTATTATAATTAAATTTATTTAAAATTTTACAAGTTATTATTTTATATTTTAAATGTTCATCACTTTCTTAAATTTGTAAATTATTGCGAATGAATAAGATATTATACTAACCTTATTTAAATTGCAAAGTAATGAGTTTCAAAAATACTCACCATGTATGATGAGTTTAAGATATTTTGAGGAATATAAAAAAATTTATTTTAAATGTAAACAAATGAGTTTGTAAATTTTTATTTTATTTTTCTAATTGTGGTTCAATATGTTAAACTTACTGGTAAATGAATAACATATAGTAAATAATTTTTTTTAAATATGAATGGAAGAGTTACACAAATTTTGAGATTGTATGGTTAGATTCACATATTTTGTGAATTATAAATAAATTTTATTTAAAATGTCAATGTATGAACTTTACAAATTCTTATTTTATTTTTTAAAATGTGATTCAATACGTTAAAGTTGTAAATTATAGTAAATAAATAAAGTATTATAAACAATTATTTAAAATGAAAATTAATGAGTTTTGAAAATTTTAACATTGTACAATGAGTTTTAAAGGTTTTCAGTATTATAAATAAATGTATTTATAATGTGAACAAATTAATTTTAAAAGTTAGTATTTTATATTTTAAATGTTCGCAATTCCCTTAAATTTTCAAATTATAGTGACTGAACAATATATTATAAATAAATTTATTTGAATTGCAAACGGATGCATTTAAAAAATTTACAATATAGTGAGTTTAAGATATTTTGAATACTATAAATAAATTTCTTTAAAATGAGAACATATGAATTCAAAAATTTTGGTTTTATTTTTTAAATACAGTTCAATACGTTAAACTTATGGTAAATGAATAACGTATTATAAATGAATTTTTTATTTACAATATGAAAGACGAGTTTCATAAATTTTTAGATTATATGACGAGTTTCACATATTTCGAGAATTATAACTAAATTTTATTTAAAATATGAATATATGAGTTTCACCAATTCTTATTTTAATATTTAGAAAATTATTCAATACGTTAAAGTTGTAAATTACGGTGATTATATAATGTATTATAAATAAATTTATTTTAAATGTGTATGAACGAGTTTTGACAATTCTAAGATTATACATTGAGTATTAAAACTTTTAAGTATTATAAATAAATTTATTTATAAAGTGAACAAATTAATTTCACAAGTTAGTGTTTTATATTTTAAATTACTGCAATTCCCTTAAATTAATAAATTATGGTGAATAAACATAATATTAGAATAAACTTATTTGAATTGCAAACGGATGAGTTTCAAAAATGCTCACAATAAGGTGAGTATAAGATATTTTGAGTATTATAAATAAATTTCTTTAACATGTGAATGTATGAGTTCAAAAATTTTGTTTTATTTCTCTAAATGCGGTTCAACGCATTAAACTTATAAATTATGGTAAATGAATAACATATTATAAATGAATTTATTTGAAATATGAAAGAAGAGTTTCATAAACTTTGAGAATATATAACGAGTTTCACATATTTCGAGAATTATAACTAAATTTTATTGAAAATATGAATGTATGAGTTTCACAAATTCTTATTTTAATTTTTTAAAAGCTATTCAATACGTTAAAGTTGTAAATTATGATGAATATATAATGTATTATAAATAAATTTATTTTAAATGTGAGTAAATGAGTTTCGACAATTTTAAGATTATACAATAAGTTTTAAAAGTTTCGAGTATTATAAATAAATTTATTTGAAATATAAACAAATTAATTTCACAAGTTAGTATTTTATATTTTAAATGTTCGCATTTCCCTTAAATTAGTAAATTGTGGCGAATGAACAACATATTATAAATAAGCTTTTTTGAATTACAAATGGATAAGTTTAGAAAAGTATCTCAATATGGTGAGTTTAAGATATTTTGAGTATTATAAATAAATTTCTTTAAAATGTGAATGTATGAATTCAAAAATTTTTATTTTATTTTTTTAAATGTGGTTCAATGCGTTAAACTTACAAATTATGGTTGATGAATAACCTAGTATATATGAATTTATCTAAAATATGAAAGAAAAGTTTCATAAATTTTAAGAATGTATGACGAGTTTCACATATTTTGAGAATTATAACTAAATTTTATTTAAAATATGAATGTATGAGTTTCACAAATTCTTATTTAAATATTAAAAAGTTATTCATTACGTTAAAGTTATAAATTACGGTAAATATATAATGTATTATAAATAAATTTATTTAAAATGTGAGTGAATGAGTTTCGACAATTCTAAGATTATACAGTGAGTTTAAAAGTTTCAGGTATTATAAATAAATTTATTTATATTGTTAAGAAATTAATTGCACAAGTTAGAATTTTATATTTTAATTGTTCGCAATTTTCTTAGTAAATTATGGTGAATGAATAACATATTATAAATAAACTTATTTGAATTACAAACGTATGAGTTTTAAAAATTCTCACAATATGGTGAGTTTAAGATATTTTGACTATTATAAATAAATTTCTTTAATGTGTGAACGTATGAATTCAAAAAAAAATTATTTTATTTTTCTAAATATGTTTCAATGCATTAAACTTACAAATGATGATAAATGAATTTATTTAAAATATGAAAGAAGAGTTTTATAAATTTTGAGAATATATGACGAGTTTTGTATATTTTGATAATTATAACTAAATTTTATTTAAAACATGAATGTATGAGTTTTACAAATTCTTATTTTAATTTTTAAAAAATATTTTACAGTAAATATATAATGTATTATCAATAAATTTAGTTGAAATGTGAGTGAATGAGTTTCGACAATTCTAGATATAATTAGTTTCACAAGTTTTGTAATTCAATTTATTTAAAATGTGAATAAATAAATTTCACAAGTTCGTATTATATTTTGAATGTTTGTAATTCTCTTAAATTATTAAATTAGTAAATTATGGTGAATGAATAACATATAATAAATAAATTTATTTAAATTGTGAATGGATGAGTTTCAAAAATTATCTTATTGTATGATAAGTTTTAGATATTTTGAATATTATAAATAAATTTCTTCAAGATGTGAGATGAATGAGTTTGCAATTTTTTATTATAATTTTGTAAATGTGGTTCAACATGTTAAACATATAAATTATAAATAAATAACGTATTATAAATAAAATAAATTTATTTTAATATTAATGAAAAAGTTTCACAAATTTTGAGATTGTATGAATATATAAACTTAACAAATTTTTATATTTTTTTAAATGTGGTTGAATACGTTAAAAGTTGTAAAATTATAGTGAATATATAATGTTATAAATAAATTTATTTAAAATATGAGGGAACGAGTTTCGATAATTGTAGGATGGTATAATTAGTTTCACAAGTTTCGAGTATTGTGATTAAATTTATTTAAATTGTGAACAAAAATTTCACAAGTTCTTGTTTTATATTTTGAATGTTTGCAATTTTCTTAAATTTGAAAATTATAGTCAATGAATAAAATATGATAAATAAACTTATTTAAATTATGAATGGTTTATCTTATTGTATGGTGAGTTTTAGATATTTTGAGTAAGATGTGAATGAATGAGTTCACAATTTTTTATTTTAATTTTTTAAACGTGACTCAATGGGTTAAGCATACAAATTATGATAAATTAATAACATTATAAATAAAATGAATTTATTTTAATATCAATGGAAGAGTTTTCACAAATTTTGAGATTGTATGGTGAATTTCACATATTTCAAAAATTATAAATAAATTTTATTTAAAATGTGAATGTATGAACTTCAAAAAAATTATTTTATTTTTTAAGATGTGGTTCAATACTTAAAATTGTAAACTATGGTGGATCAATAATGTATCATAAATAAATTTATTTAAAATGTGAATGAATGAGTTTGGAAAATTCTAAGATTATTTAGTGAGTTTTACAAGTTTCTAGTATTATAAATAAATTTATTTAAAAATATGAATGAATGAATTTCACAAGTTATTATTTTATATTTTAAATGTTTCTCATTCCTTTAAATTTTGAAATTATGATGAATGAATAACATTTTATAAATAAATTTATTTAAAATGGGAATGAATGACTTTGAATATTTTAAGATTATTGGATGAGTTTTACAATTTTTGAGAATTATAAATAAATTTATTTAAATGTTCTTCACTCTCTTAAATTTGCGACTATAATGAATGAATAACATATAATAAATTATGAATGGATGAGTTTTAAAAATTCTATATTGTATAGTGAGTTTTAGCTATTTTTAGTATTATAAACAAATTTATTTAAGATGTGAATTAATGAGTTTGTAATTTTTTTATTTTTATTTTTTAAATGTCTCTCAATGCGTTAAAATTTCAATTTACAAATTATGGTAAATGAATAGCATACTATAAATCAAATAAATTTATTTCAATATAAAGGAAGAGTTTACAAAATTTTTTGTATGGTAAGTTTTACATATTTCAAGAATTATAAACAAATTTTATTTAAGATGTAAATTATGAACGTCAAAAATTTTTATTTTATTTTTCTAAAATTTGGTTCAATACGTTAAAGTTGTATATTAATGTAAATAAATAATTTATTATAATAAATTTATTTAAAATGCGAATGAATGAATTTCAAAAATTCTAAAATTATACAATGAGTTTTACAAGTTTTGGATATTATAAATAAATAAATTTAAAATTTGAATAAATTTCACAAGTTATTATTTTAATTTTAAATGTTCGTCGTTCTTTTAAATTTGAATAGATAACATATTTTAAATCAACTTATTTAAATGGAAACGGACGAGTTATAAAAATTTTCACAGTAAGGTGAAGTTTAAGATACTTAGAGTATTATAAATAAATTTCTTTGAAATTGGAAAGAATAAGTTTACAACTTTTTATTTTATTTATTTTTTAAATATGGTTTAATTTGTTAAATTTGATAAATGAATAACGTATTAGAAATGAATTTATTTAAAATATGAAAGAAAAAGTTTTATAAATTTTGAGAATGTATAGTAAAAAACATATATTTTAAGAATTATAAATAAATTTTATTTAAAATGTGAATATATAAGCTTTACAAATTTTTATTTTATTTAACATGTAGTTTTAATATATCATAGTTGCAAATTATGGTGAATAAATAAAATATTATAATTAAATTTATTTAAAATGTCAATGAATGAGTTTCGAAAATTTTCTGGGATTATATAGTTAGTTTCACAAGTTTCGAGTATCAGAAATAAATTTATTTAAAATGTGAATGAATGAGTTTTACAAGTTTTTATTTTATATTTTAAATGTTTATAATTCTCTTAGTAAATTATGATCAATGAATAATGTATGATAAATAGTTAAGACTCAATTTTTTTTTTTTGATTATGTGCCGAGTTTTAGATATTTTGAGTATTATAAATAAATTTATTTAAGATGTAAACAATAAGTTTATAATTTTTTATTTTAATATTTTAAATGTAGCTTAATGCATTAAACTTATAGTAAATGAATATTTTATTATAAATGAAATAAATTTATTTTAATATGAATAAAAGTGTTTCAGTAGTTTTGAGATTGTAAAATTACTTTCACATATTTCAATATTATAAATAAATTTTATTTATTTATTTTTTGGATGTACGAGCTTCATAAATTTTTGTTCTACTTTTTAGGATGTACTGTTAAAATTGTAAACTACGGTAAATAAATAATATATTATAAATAAGTTTATTTAAAATGAATTTTACAAGATTTGGGTATTATAAATAGATTTATTTAAAATGCAAACATATGAATTTTACATGTTCCTATTTTATATTTTAAATATTCGTCATTCTTTTAAATTTGAAAATTATGTGAAATGGATAACATGAGTTTCAAAAATTCTTATATTATATATTATGTGGTTAGTTTTTGAGTTTTAGATTTAAATTAGAAAAGTTAACCTAACAAATTGAAATAATTAAATTTTTTCATTATATGAAAATTACAGATAGCGAAATTTGTAGAAAAAAACTTAAATGTAACGATAGTTTAAATTAAGAAATAAAAGAATTTAAATTTCTAAAAGTAAATGCAAAATTTAATTAATACTCATTACATCAACTCATTTTTCCTATAGCATATACACTCTTTTAAAAAATTAATAGAATATCATGAAGTTTAATAAAAATTAAATTATTTGAAAAATCTAAAATTATAATTATATAATTGTATAATTTTTTAGAAAACAAAAATTTTATTTATTTATTAAAACATATAATAATATTTTTTATCATTATACATTTAACAATTAATTTATCAAATATTTTTTTAAACATTTTTAATTTGATAAACTAATTTGCTAGTAACTAATTTATAAAAAAATTTATGTGTAACAAACTTATAATTTTCTTCATATATGCTGACGAAATTAATTTTTAATTGAATAAAAAAATTTTGGAGTTGGAACATATCTTATATCTTTGAAAAGTTATATGTATTCTGTGACGCCATGCACCTCTAGACTCTCTTCCCCGTGCCCCTCTCTCGCCTTCTCAAAAATCTCTCTCCTTTCTCTCTAGTTTTTCTCCATCCATACATCATCTGTTTTAGAATCTGATCATACCCTGCAGTACCTGAAGAGTTAGGGATCATTTCTAACCGATCAGAATCTCAAACAGAGTAAGTCCATATTTGCTCTAAAGATCCCTTAATCTCTGTTTTTCCTTAGGTTTTTGTCATCAATCTTAGTAGGGACAGTTGAGAAAAGTATTTCTCTCAACTTAATTCAGATTATACTGAAATTTGGTTTTGTTCTGATGACTTGTTCTAGATCCCTAAAGATTGAGTTATTGCCACTAACTAGTTTGGAGGAATTATTTTGGGGGATTTTCATTAGGTAAAAGAAGCTAGTAACTTATTTTTATACTATTTAGTTACTTTTAAATAGAACTCAAAGATAAAAACTTGAATATGTGATTATCAGTGCTTAAGTCTTTCTTGCAGGTCTGACTGGTCCTTGAGCACTGAATAAGTTTGATTATCTTGATTTTTGTGTGATTAATAGACCTTATTTGAGTAATGATGTTAGAAAATAGTATGCAAGAATTTTTGCTT